>Ga0164315_10001224_pt1 | contig 19253 bp, 26 predicted proteins | sample GuaBasSedimGuay6_FD_113737 | JGI IMG/M metagenome (GOLD analysis project Ga0164315, IMG submission 113737) | Subseafloor sediment microbial communities from Guaymas Basin, Gulf of California, Mexico - Guay6, Core 4569-2, 0-3 cm | ecosystem: Environmental > Aquatic > Marine > Hydrothermal vents... | reverse complement strand
TTTTAAAAGCAATCTGTACCCATCCGGTATATGGCTCTACATATAAAGTTCTCAGGGTTTACGAGTACGAGATCTATTACCTGGATATTCCGATTAATTCAGATGCTTCGGATACTAAGTTCCCAGTCTACAAAAAGGAACGTTTTATTATTGTTTACAACAAGGAGCACACCAGGAGATTTCATTGGCCGCGTTTCAAACATCATTTTGCTCCATTGGTCTAACGGCCCCATCAACTCAAATGAGCAAAAAACAAAAATTCAGATATGCCATATGCAAGACCCCGCGTCACGGTTTCAGGTTTATGCATGTGTACAAATACAAGCTCAAGAAGCACAAACGTCGGAAGCCCAGTCGGTGCAACCGGCACAGAAGGTACGAGTTTGTATCTGACAACGGCACCAAGGTTACTATAGGCATAAAATTACTGAACAAGATCTTCAAGAGGATTCCAAACTAAAACCAGGGGATATAATGTTCAATAAGCTCAAGTCCGCCCTGATGATTGCAATGGCGATATTGACGATCATGGGGATCGTGACATTTTCGTTGTTTATTTTAGAAGAGTCCCTGCAAACTGTTATGTTCGGGACCTGGGCAGCCCAGGACGCCGGCAACTGGTCTCTGGTTTTAAAGGGTATCGACACGAACCGCAAGATCAACGAGACTTTGAAATTTATGACCAAGTGGTTTGGCTGGATTCAGCCATTCGCGTGGATAGCTTACGCGAGTTATGGCAAATCCATGGATTACTATCTCGATAGCCTGGAGAATAAGATTATGACCAAGGACCCTATGCTTATGGACGGCCGGGCCATACGTATTGACTTTCGGCCCAAGGCTGCCAGGAAAAACGAAGATGGGACTGTCACATACAGTATGGGCGTACTGCATTATACCTCATGGCCAGACTCTCAATGGATCCTCGGGTTCGGGGAACTGGCCGGCACTCTACAGATGATTGATCGGAAGCTGTATCTTATCCCCAACGCAACAAAAGGCCAAGGACAAGAATGACCACGATTGGTCCCTACGAAGATGCTGCATATGTTCGACACACTCAAAAAACAAGCGCGACTATTTTATCCGAAGGCAGGGCTGCGTTCAAAAAGATGCTGAACCGGGGCAACAAGATTCCTGTAAAACATAACGATTTCCAAACAAAAAAGTCCTGGTTCACGCTTATGCGGACATACCCATTTACAAAAGTAAACGAAGCGACATATCTAAATATATTTCATATGGATTCCGGCCGGCACGAAGACACGGATCTCGAATCGGTTGTGAAATACAAAATATTGTGTAACCATGATATTCCGGTAGATTTTAGTGGAGATACATTTCACAAGCATTTCGTAATTTTAAACGAATCATCCAAGCATATAGGTTGGACCTACAGTGAAACCAGAAGCTGATTTTCCGCATTCCAGATTTGATTTCGAGTATTCCGAATTCGATCCTGGATCTTACATAGTGCTGTGTAAGAAAGGCAAGCTTGGTTTGGTAAGGCATGGGAAATGGGCTTTCACGAGATTTAAGTTGTATGAGGTCAGGTCAATGTATAAACATACCGGTGCAATAGTCTACGCTGTAAAAAATAACGATGGTCTTATTGAAAACATTGGGAGGTCTGAATTCAACGAGAGGTTTTCAAAATTCATAAAAAAACCAATATAGCTATATGTATCAAAAAATATGTTATAACTGATGATTTGTATTTCGATGAAAATTCTGGTTACAGATACACGTATCACCCTCCCTCAAAAGAAAACTGGCGCAGCAAAGATTCATATGAAGTAAGTATGCTCAAAAGCAACCGCAGCTGTGTAATCAGTGAAGAGGCATTTATATTGCATTTCAGGATATTCACATAATGCGGGATCTAACCAATATTCGATATATGACATTCTTCGATCCGGAAATTACAAAAGAAGAATATCTGTCTTATCCGATTGTGATTTGCAAAAATTCAAAAAGATACGAGCTGCCGTTCTATGTCACAATGCAAAAAGAAACGCCGCCGCCGACACAAAACTTTACATTTAAAGAGGGACATGTATATCGATATGCCAACCTAGAAATTGAAAACGAAATACCAGGAATCCCAAGACTCATAAATAATTTTGCTCTTCTGATAAGTACAGATATAGGTATAATCCTCATGCCTTCAGTATTCAGAAATGATTTCAGGATATTTACGACAAGACGATATAAACAATAGACAGTCAGGGAGAAAACAACACCATGGCAAAATTAAAAGAATGTCCCGAATGTAGCGGGAACTTAAGTGACGAATGGCAACCCCAGAGGAAACTGAGGCAGTCCTGCAGATGCTGTGATTGGAAAGGCGAGCTTCGCACGCCGGAAACAAAAGAGATCAAAAGCATAAAAACAATCAGTGCGCACCAGTCTTATGGCTTCTGTTACGAAATATTTGACAAATATGGGCATATTATATCATCTTCAAGATCATTCAATACCAAGGGCGAAGCTATTTCAAAACTAAAAGCAGAGATAGAAGAAGGTAAGGTCAACAAACACGCGGGGCCGTTCACAGGGGTGCTCTGGCCGCCGGCTGTGGAAGTCTCCGGAAAAATTTTCAAATAATAGGTACGTTCTACGAAAGGTAAAACAGGAATTCACGAAGTCATATAACGTAACCATAAAGTTCGGGAGGTCACAGCATGAACAACAAAACACATGATCGTTTCAATAGGAAGATTTGGACTTTCAAAAAGGATTTTACGAGCGCCCTGGCTAAATGCCTGGTACAGCAATCACCCTATACGGTGCCGGACAATCTCTCGGTTTGCATTGAAAAATTCAGTCAAGCGCTTGATGATCTTATATATTTCAATCCGGCGGGAATGGCGGAAGTCTCATTGCTTGGTTTGGCTGGTCATATAAATGAAATTCTCGAAAGCATACCTGAAATCATGGCTCTGAACGAACCGAAGAACAAAACCGGCAAAACCATATTTTTTACATCTCGATACGACAAAGCCCGTGATCCGGATGATGATTTCATAGACATTATGGCAGCAGCTCAAAACATAACCTGTGAATTCGCCGACAGGGAAGATGCCCGATGTTGGCTTGATCAAGAAGCCGCAATAAAGGAGAAATAAGCCATGGCACTTAAACTCTTAGGATTATTCTTGATTTCATTACCATTCATATTTATTTTTATTATCGTAGCCAACAACCAGGGAATCAAGGCGGCGTTAATAGGTTTCGGGATTGCAGTTCCATTAGGCGTTGGGATATGCTTCTCCGTTATCTATGGATTATATTTATTTAATTTAGGCTAAGGGAGCTAAGGAATATGAATGAACACGAGCTAACGGCTGCTGAAGCGGTCAAGGACTTTCTAAAGTCGGAATTGTCTGACTTCAGTTATTTCAAGGGCTGGAAAATCATCGAGACAGAATATTACTCCAATGAAGTTTACGTAGATGTTGATATTAGAGATACAACAGTACGCTTCAAAGTTGAAATTGGCGAAGGAAATCCAGATGACTGCAATCTCTTTGTCGAACTGGGGGAAGATTGCTGGAATGAGATTTGCACATATAATTGGAAAGTGAAATACTTCTGGATGGCGTTACTTGACTGGGATAGGGTTTAAGTAGGTATTTATAAAGAGGCTAAGACAACAGGAGCATAAACATGGATTTCGTGGAAACAGTAACAGAAATTTCAGAATTGTTGGCGAACGATTCTTTTTATTTTGGAATCGTAAAAATTGTCGATACGCCCGAAGGCATAAAACAGTCGAACGATTCGGATTTGTTTGATCATGAATACGTGGATCAACATAATGGTCCTTCAGGGGATGATTGTTATGGATTTGTATATTATCCGATAGGCAGCGGGCAATATGTGCAATGTCACTACAGCAACTAACAGCACCATTGTTTTATGGAGGGCAATGATATGAAACTATCTAAAAAGATATCGGCACGAACCAAAACTATAAAAATTAATTGGTGCACAAAAGATTGGGTAGTAATGAGTCAGAAATATAGAGACATTCGCAATAAATATCACAACAAAAAATTTGGTTTTTATTGTGATTGGTGCCGGCATGAGTTTGAAAATGGGGAGTCTATGTCGATAGCTCAACCGGTCAAAGGTAAAAATATGATCCTGTGCAGTCGATGTGCCGATGATGTTTTAAGCTCAGTATAGCAGAGTAACTTATGGGGCGGTGGCGGAATAGGTAGACGCAAGGCGCGGGTTGCTTGTTACACTATTATGTGGAGGTCGCTGTAGCGCAGTTGGGGAAGCAAAAAGGCTGCTTAAATCCTGAATTGACAGGGCGGAACTACAACATAACAAGCGTTCAGGTTCGAATCCTGGCCGTCCCAAACATAAAGGAAAAAAGATAGCGTAAAGAAGGAAAAATGAAAGCAAAAATCAAAAAATTTGTAATAAGATTAGGAAAAAAAGAAATCGAATTATCACCCAAAGAGGCTGAAAAGTTACACAGCGAACTGGATGAAATCTATGGTGATAACACCAAGGAAATGATTCAGTACGTTCCCCACACTTATCCAGTTATCTTTGATCGCCCTTACCCTTACTGGTATTACGATCGTCTGCAATATACTAATGCTGATGGTGTGCAATGGTCATATACAACTGAAAATCAGTATATGACCATGAGCCTATAAACGAATGCACTCTACAAGCATAAAAGAGGAAAATGAAAACAACGACAATTTGTATGACCATAGTTTTGATCCTATGTGGCGTACTGTAAAACCGGAGGAAAACATGAACGACAAAAATAAACATCCATACGCCGAATATAGTAAAGACAAGCACTTCTGGATTAGGTTTGAGAACGAATTAAATCTTCCACTTACAATCGACGAAGCTGCACGGCTTTATAAAAGTCTGGGAAAAGCCCTGGCACGGTATTCAGAAAGCGATCCCGAAAAAGAACCTTGCTACATCTGCAACGACAATCCTGAGTTCCAACCGTACTGCAGCAGGTGCGGCAGCCTCAACCAAAAGGAATCTAAAAATGAAAAAGATAACAGCTAAAGAAATGACAAAAGACCAATTGATTAAATTCCACAAGACTGTTGAGCTCCGTCTGATAGCCGAACTAAGCGAAACTATTGACATGATTAAATCATCTGTAAATCTTGCGGACTCAGTCCTTGAAGAACGTAACTATGAAGAAGTTATTAGATACATTAAGGAAATGAAAAATCTTATAGATTTTTCACAACTTGAATACGACTTGGCAAAGCTTTTATAAACAATATAATCATTGATTAAGGGGTGCCGTGGCTATGGAAACATGGACTTTGCGTGGTAAAGAATACAAATACAGGGCTATTGATGTTCTATGGGTATTGAAATGCATGGATTGCGGAGCTATTAAATCAAATTACTGTCCAAACTGTAAAACAATCACTTGCTGGAAATCGGCAATAGGTCGAAATTTATATTGTACGAGCTGCGGATTTAAAAATTATTCAGCTTCTAAAGGGGCGAAGACACCATAAGGGAAGTCAGGTCAAGATTATGCCATTGAGAATACATGCATCCTCCAGGAAGACAACACCTTACGATCATAAAAAACAAAAAACCACATTCTTCGGGAAAACGAAACCAAGGCGACGCATAGCATGGTGGGATGATGTTGATTCTGACGATCCTACCCGAATACCCAATCCAGTCACAACTACCACAAAAAGTGCCAGATTGATCCCCAATCCGGACAAAGAACCCGACGACACCAAGCACGTTGCTATCTGTAAGGCTGGGTTCTCGGCCATGAATTTTAGTAACGGTAAAAGACGCATAAGATTTAAAAAATACAAGGTTTACCGATATCGAGAAGTGCTCCACCACAGCGCAAAAAATTTTGAGATATTCCATAGATTTGGGTACACGAAGATAACTATTATAACATTCACGAAACATTTCAGGGAATTCGCATAATTCGGTAAATTTTTTAATTAAATGTGATATTAATTTTTTGGATTTTTAGCGCGGAATTAACCTGTCAACGAGAGAAAGGAGAAGAATGTATGAAGCCAAGTGAGATTGCGCCACTGCTGGATGTTGCCATCCGAGAAAAACTCAATGTGCTTATCAAGGGGAAACCAGGGATCGGGAAAACCGATCTGGTAAATCAAGCCACAAATAAAGCCAATGCAGACCTGATTGTCAGCCATCCGGTTGTATCAGATCCGGTAGATTACAAAGGAATGCCGTGCATCACAGAAGTAAATGGCGAAAAACGGGCCGTGTTCCTGCCATTCGGCGATCTGGAAGCCCTGGTCAAGGCTGAAAAGCCAACGGTCTTTTTCATGGACGATCTTGGTCAGGCGCCACCAGCAGTGCAGGCCGCGGCTATGCAACTGCTGCTTGCCAGACGCATCAACGAGCACAAGGTGTCAGATCATGTATGTTTCCTGGCTGCCACCAATAACAAGGAAGACAAGGCCGGTGTTGCTGGAATCCTGGAACCGGTAAAATCCAGGTTCGCGGCCATCATCAAACTCGAGGTTGATCTTGAAGACTGGGTTGGATGGGCCCTGGTTAACAAGCTCCCGACAGAACTCATTGCTTTCATCAGGTTCAGGCCTGGTCTGCTCGACGATTTTAAGCCTACCCACGATCTTACCAACTCATCCTGCCCAAGAACGGTTGAGAATATTTCCAAATGGATGCATGCAAAAATTCCCAAGCATCAGGAATTCGAAGTATTCTCAGGTGCTGCTGGCGAGGGTTTCGCGGCTGAATTGATCAGCTTCCTTGATATCTTCAGGAGTCTGCCAAACCCGGACACAGTTCTCATGAGTCCGGACACTGCCGAAGTACCAACAGATCCAGCGCCGTTATATGCAATATGTGGTGCAATTTCTGCTCGGGCCTCTGAGCAAAACATGGAAAGAGTCGTAAGATACGCGAACCGCATGCCAGACGAATTTTCAGTGCTCATGATAAGAGACAGTGTAAAAAATGATGCCAAAGTCGCCGACACAAGACATTTCATTGAGTGGGCCTCGGCTCATAAAGACGTGCTCATTTAATCCAGGAATCATAAGTAAAGATTAGCTGAGGCAACTTAAGATGGACCTAACGGAAGAGCTGGATATAGGTAAATTTGGAATATGGATACACCCAATCAGCCAAAATTGTATAGCGGTAGAAATCGGAAAACTAACGGTGTATTTTTCATTCAGAACGCCAATCGCTTTCAGAAAAAAGGCTCAGCCAAGAAGGGTTTGCGAAAATGTCTGGGGAGAAGTTACAGAAAAACATATGGCTTTTGTCGAAGCAGGGAAATCAACCGACAGGATAAAAAAATATGACTTCGAAAAAAAGCTCAAAAAGGCGCTCTCCGAAAATTTTCTTGTCTGCGCTAACGAGCTCCTCAAAGACCGACTTGGCCTCAAGTCGGAAAAAACTGCAACTACCAACAATATCAATGGAGACCTGGGAAATGGCAAAAGTACCAAGCATAAAAAATTACAATCAAGACTCTTCGATATCTAAACATCCATTCTGCGATCCAAACAGTTATAGAACTGTTGACGGAACGGAATATATATTTGAAAGATCTACCGTTAGTGAAAGCATTATCAATATCGGAAGCTACAAAGTTAGATTTCAGTGTGGGCTTAAAGATAATCGCAAAGTCATAAGCCTGGAAATGGAAGATTTCGGTTGGTATTATCCGATGGCAATGGATATTCCAGAAGAGCTGAAAACATGGTTCTCAGAAGAGGTGTCACCAAATTTCCTGGCTTTAACTGCCATCGAACTTATCGAAGAATTCAAAGAGTTCAAAAAAGAAATGGAGGAGGTAGCAGAATAATGGGTATAGACAATAAAGCAATGATTGTAAAATTGCATATCTCGGCATGGAAAGGACGTATGACTGATAAGGAAGTCACGACAAAAACAAACACTGATTACGGGGCGTCGTCAAAGGCAGGTGTGTATAACAAATTTCTTATTTCCAAAGACGAGTTAGCCAAGATCCAATTGGCTGAATCCAACGCGCGCAAATTTCACATGGATATGACTTTACCATGGAAAGACGGCGGCGACAGGATGCTGCCGGCTAAAAACTTCATGCGTTATAATAAGGGTATGCGGGACAGAAAACAGAAGTTTGATTCTGCTGTGACAACATTCCTGAACCAATATCCAGTCTTGATTACAAGTGCACAGCAGGTACTGGGTTCAATGTACAAGAAAGCCGAGTATCCTACACCCAGCCATATGCAAACACTATTCAGATTTTTCACTGATATTCAGCCGATACCGGTTTCTGGTGATTTCAGGGTAGAGTTGAATCAGCACGAAATTGCTAAAATCAAGAAAGACATTGACGAATCAAACAAGAAAAGCAATGAAGACGCAATGACACACTTGCGAAATCGCTTGTACGATGCTGTCAAAACCATGGCGAACGGAATGCGTACTAAGCTCGACCAAGACGGCAAAATCCTCAAGAAAGGCAGGGTCTTCGATTCATATGTTGATAATATCAGAGAATTGACTAAAATCTTGCCGGACCTGAATATTGACGATGATCAAGTTCTAAATGATCTTGCTATTGAAATCAGCGATACTTTGGCAGCGCATACTCCTGGGCAACTCAGACAAGACGCTGCTCTGAAAAAGGAAACTGTTGAAACTGCCGATGATATCATGGCCAGAATGGATGGGTATATGGGACTCGGTGGAGGTGCTGTAGATGTCAATTAATAATTTGGTTTCAATCTGGTCTATGGCTACAAAAGATGAACTTCTAACAATTATCTCCGGTATATTAACGGTCTTGCTTTTAACATCTGGCATTGATTTCCTCTATTATATTGGCTGGGCTATCGGAGCTTGGACAATCATATGTTTTATTGGTTTGTTCAGGAACCAGCTGATAAAAACCAAGACAAAGAACGATATGTCGGAAGAAATCAGGTCCGACATTATAAATTTTCTGCAAAATAATTTTCAGAATAACGAATTTACAACCCAGACCGAACAATGGCAAAACAAACAAATAGAATATACGGCTGACATCATCACTGAAATGATAAATCAGGCATATAGAAAAGGTAAAAATAATGAGTGACAAAGATTTCAATGAAGAGCTTCTCGAAAGAACACAGAAAAAAATGACAAAAGCCCGGGCTGGATTAGTCCTGGATCAGCCCTTCTTTGGTGCACTTGCACTGCGATTAAAACCAACACCAAGTGCCATGAATGATACCGGTTGGACAGACGGAACTTCTATCGGATATAATCCAGCTTGGATCGATGATATGCCCCTGGATAAAACAAAAGGATTTATCGCTCACGAAGTCATGCATTTAGCTCTTGGCCATCAGGCACGTCGTCAAAATAGAGATTCCCAGAAATGGAACGCGGCCGGAGATTTCGCAATTAATCAGACCTTGATTGATGCCGGGTTCGAACTTCCGGATGATGGTTTGATCAACAGTGGATATGCGGATAAATCTGCTGAAGAAATCTATACATTGCTTCCGGATTCTGGCCAGGGCGGCGGAGGGCAAGACCCCGGCGGATGCGGGGCTGTGGTAGACGCGCCAGGCCCTACCCCTGATACAAAATCAAATCAACAAGAATTAAAACAATCTGAAACAGACTGGAAGATAGCTGCGACACAAGCCGCCCAATCAGCAAAAACCATGGGTAACCTACCCGGGGCAATCAAGGACATGATTAAAGAGCTGCTTGAACCTAAAGTTGACTGGAGGGACATATTACGTGAATTCATCGAAAGAGCGGCCAAAAATGATTACACATTCTCAATCCCAAACCGAAGATACCTCTCACAGGGGATTATACTCCCGTCGCTCAATTCTAAAGAGCTCGGTACTGCTTGTATTGCCATTGATACCTCTGGATCCGTTTCTAAGGATGAACTCAAGCAATTTGCGTCTGAAGTTAATTCAATTCTGGAAGAATATCAGGACATCACTATAAAAGTAATCTACTGCGACACTCAAGTAGCGCATACCGAGACATTCCACTCAACCGATATGCCGGTAGGCCTAAGCATGCACGGAGGCGGTGGCACTGATTTCAGGCCACCATTTAAATGGGTAGAGGAAAACATTGACGGTAAGCCAACCTGTATGATATATTTTACGGACATGGAATGTAATAGTTTTCCCCCGGATCCAGAGTACCCTGTAATATGGATTCAGACTGAAACGCCGTATTCAAATCATTTCGCAGAAGCTCCGTTCGGAGAGGTTATAACCATGGACATGAAGGGCGATCCAAATAGCAGACGGAACACAATATAGTAATGAACCCACTAACCCATAAACAAACAACAGAAATGGCAAGATTTCTATTTAGCGTAATGAATATCGATCAACAGTGCATTATTAAAACCGGAAACAATTCAGAAGTAGGTAAATGTTTTCTTGGGATTCCTGGAGATAATGATAGCATACAAGAATGCATGGCTATCGCTTTTACATCTGACGGAGAAAATGCCTTCGGTATAACATTTGATGGTGAGTTCATATTTTATAACAGGCAAAACATGATCAAGGGATCACCCTTCATCTGGAACCTCAGGTGACGGACTCGACGACGGTGATGGATCGTCTTCATTCTTTCCCTCATCCTTTATCTCACTTGCATTAATTTCTTTTTCAATCTGTTCAAAATCTGAATCGGAAAGATCCGGAAGAGCAATCTTGGCAAGCTGTTTCTGGGCTTTCGCTTTAAACGTATTACTCTGCACTGAAGCCATGGTATTTATAACATTCTCGAGATTAATCGAAAGATCATCGATCGAGAAATGCGCTGCACGCGTTATTTCGACTTCTTTGTACAAATTTTCACGATTCTGCCATTTCAACCACAGTCTGATTATATTTTGTTCAGACTCAAGCATGTTATTACTTTTCTGCAAAAGGACACTGTTCAGCTGCTGGAATTCATATCTTAAAGCCAGCCCCGAAGACACCTCGTTATTACTCTTTCTTTGCCCATGCACTCCTGAAAGATGAGCAACTCGATATGTTTCATCAACCTTTCGATCAATCCATTGCAATACAGCTTCAATCGGTTCCGCGATAGCCGCTTCCATCCAATCCGGTTTTGCCTGCGGATTATCCGGCGGAAATTCCTGGACCGCTCGTTGTCCGGATAGAACTTCAACTTCGCCATCAGATTTATCTTCAGGTAACATCGGGACTCTCAACATCGGAAACCCGGCGAATTTTATAACCTCTTCGCCATGCGACAAATTCCGGATAATACTGGCTGTGATGTATGAAATTTCACGAATATCAGAGATCCCAAGATACGGAGTATAGATATTCTTAATGTTCGGCATCCATACGAAAGGTATTTCATTCAACGGATTTTTATCCCGACCAACAATTGTAGCTTTCTGTTTATCTCCTGAACCGGGAGATGCTGCACTCCCACCAGTCAAAGGCTCAGTATTCTCGGCATAATCCGGGATTTCCCAGACTTCCCATAAATCTTTCCTCCAGATTGTCCACCTGCCAGATTCGGCTTCTTTTAATTTTAGATACGATAAGACTGGTCTGTTTGTTTCCGGGTCACGTTCAAACTCCCAGTCATGGATATTCGTCATAGTATACGTGCTGCAATAAGGGTATATGCCTTTTTCGATTTCCTGGGCTACGATTTTGGTTGTATTGCTGGCTTTATTTACCAGCACCCCGGCCGATCCATAAACGGAAGAAATCTTCTGGGTATTATTCAGGTATGTGTCAAAATCGGTCCCGTACAAATCAGCGTCGCTCTCGAACATCATCCACTGCGGATCTTTTTCAAGGCCTTTCAAATGCCTGGCCGGGGCTCTTTCGGTAAGATAAAAATTAAAAAGATCTATAATCGCGGCAGAATAATTAAAGCAAATACCTTCTGCTAAACGAGCTTGATAATTCTTATACGTTTCCATGGGATGCCTGACGAGTGCATCATGGATAAAATCACGGCCACCATCATAAGCCATACGAAAAAAATTCCAATAAGCGAGGTTTTGCGTATAAAGCGCATGCTTTTTTTCAAGCTCTTCTCGTGTCATTTTATAATTCCTTATTTTTTCTTGCGCCCCTTACAGAGGCTTTTATATTTCCGTCAAACAGCTGCGCGAACAGCTTTCTTCTGAGACGCAGTGCCGTGTTGCGAGACCCTCGACAGGGCATTTCTGGCATGCGAGATATCATGTATCGGATATCGCTTACCGGATAATGCAAAATTTTTAGGTTTAATTTTTTTTCTACCACGAGCAGTAAGTTTAGCCATAATAAACCTCACTTCCAGAATAGATTAGCAGCTTTTCTCCGGATGTATCTTGGCCGGGTGGTCCAGCGTAAAAACTGTGAAGTCGAATCTACCATATCGTCGAATTTCCCATACGGGAACTGAGCCATCTGAGTTTCATACGGTACCAACCAGCTTGCCTTCTCCGGAATCCACACCCTGCCTGCCTCGATCGTAGGCGATACTTCTCCAAGCCGAACTTGTTTATTAGCATCCGGCTTTATAGCAATAATAGGAATCCTGGTATAACGCTGCAGCTCCTGGATCAGACTCTGACCACTGGCTTTATCTTCTATCAATACGGTAACGGCCCCCGCATTAAGTTTCAGACATCTGTCATACTCGGCTATGACAGCACGTTTAAGTTTTGGGAAATTCATCCTTTTATTAATGACGTTCATCAGGTAATATCGATCTTTAGCCATGCCCCAGGTGGTGCATGCCGACGGATCGTTTATGTCTTTTTCTTTAAACGCAGTATCCCAGGAATTCACAATCCCCGTAACTGGCATAATCTCCCCGGAATCAACTTTATAGTTTAAAAATCTTCTGTATTTCTCACCAGCAAATTTGTTTTTTCCAAACTCCATATTGGGCATCATACAATATTGCCAAGTATGATATGGATATTTCTTAAACCAGTCAATGTCTACAATCCCACCACCATCCGGGATAGGCTGTTGCTGGTACAGGGCATTCCATTCCCTGGTCCCGATTGTTTTTTTAATCCGATCAAGCGTGGCGGTCCCGTACCTGGTCGGCCATAAGGCATCTCCTGCAGACCTTCCGATTGCATCTCCGTCCTCTTCGGCTACTGCAGGCAAATCAATGATAACCCAGTTTTCATGCGCGGTTTCTTCTTGCAGGAACCCGGCCAGGTCATAGAAGGTCCAGCGGGTCATAATTACGATAATTGCATTTGGAGTCATCATGCGTGTGTAAGCTACTGATTTAAACCAATCACGGAGTTTCTCTTGAGAGCGGTCACTGTCTGCATCTTCGCGGCCTTTGACGGGGTCGTCGATAAGGAAGCAGTTATGGACGAGAATTTCATTTGCAAAGAAATTACTGTTCTTTTCCACTTGGATGTCATAGACTGGGACTTTACTACAGCGTACCTTCCTAACCATGGAAATGGTGTCACATGGGATTTGTGGTGTATGGTATGACATTTCTGACAAACCAGAATTAAATTTTCTGCTTGATTGTTTGACGGATCTCCGTTGATATGATGGACAACCATATTTGTTCTGTTGATTATTTTGCCTTTCCACAGAATTGACCGAGTTTTTTCTACTTGATGGCACACTACACAATTTCCATCCCGTTTGATAATCAGCAAACGCATTTCCTTGAACCATTTTGCATAGCTGGTACCATTTTTGTAATGAGAGTTCCCAAAACCACGCATCCTTAAAGAATGCGCTGCATTTTGACAATTCTTTGAGCAATACATTCTTCGGATTGAATTCACTGTAAATTCTATTCCACAGAATTTGCACAAAACTGTAGAAAGATATTTTTTCTTCCTGTATGGAGATTGATCTCGGCAATTTTTTGAACAATATCTCATGCTTCTTCTTTGTGTCGGTTTGCCGCATATTTCGCATTTTCTGCGGTTCTTGATAGCATGATGTGATTGAGAACATTCTACCGAACAATAAAGATCTCTGTGCCCCCTTTTGATTGTCTTTCTTATTTCGTATGGAAATTTTGTTGATTCTTTTTTGCAATAAGCACAAGAAAATCTTACTTTGTTCCATCTGACTTTTCCATAACATCCTCGGCAAAATCCCTTCGAATTTTTCGATATCGGTTTTTCGCATATTTGGCACTTTTTGATTCGCCGAGATGATTTTTGATCCGACTTGTAAATCTTTTGCTTGAATATAGCCTTTGCCCAATATGAAAAATCTATGATCCCCAGTTGTTTTAATTGTTTTTCCAGAAGTTGTTCTGATTTCATAAATGCCATCCTTTGACGAAGTTTTTGTTGCAAGAATTTTATGGAATTCTTTCTTTCCTGCACCCTCGTCCAATGATAGCACCTTTATTTCCTTATTACAATTAAAAAGCTTAACTAATTTACTGATTTCAACTGGTCCTTGGTCAGTTTCAACTAAAGTCCCACCACAGACACAATTTGCACCCCGACCTGTAATAGGTCCTCCGACACCGACAGAATAATACATTCCATCTTCTTCGGTAGAAAATTTGTTAGCACCTTTACTGTCAGGAGAGATATGGCATTCTGGAAAAACCTGTTGATGGATAGGAGAAATTAACTGATTACGTACTTTACGCCCGATATCATTTGCACGATCAAATGAATAAGTCGCTGCTATTATTTCTGAATCAGGATTACGGCCAAGATACCAGGCTGGGAAATACTCGGAGACGAGCATGGTATTATGAGTTGGAATAAGCCGCTTACCAACTAAATAAAGACCATCTTCACGGTCAATTTTTATGCAATGGCCAATTTCAGGTTTTTTTGACAAACGTATATCTTTAATAGAGACTTTCCTGCGAATAGCAAACTTTAGTATTTGTTTCCTTGGAATTCGAGTAGGCAAGCTTCTTGTTGGTTGAAAGTCAACCTGGTAGACTATTTGTTTTCCAATAATTCCACTTGTACTGATTCTTGGTTGAATCTTCATTATATAAGGTCTAAAGCCTAATGTTGTTGCTAAATCAAAGACGCCATCACGTAATGCTGTGGAACAGGTTGAAAAACGGACACGCCCTTGCTTATCAACATGACCATCAGTATCTATCAAGCCAGCAAGTAACTCTTCTCGTTGTTTACAATTCGATCTAAGATAAATTTCTGGGATATGTTTGTTCTTCCATAGATTTAATCTTCTTAATTGGCGAGTGTATCCATGATTAAAAGTAGTGTAATTAACATTTGTTTCTTGTTGCACATGAAATCCGGTTTTTCTATAGCCACAAGCCGCGATTGCTTCTATAGTCGCTACATCATTTTCATGATAAGCGATTTTCATGCGATCACTTTGTCCATCACCTAACCAAGCTCCAAGAACATAAGGATGTATCGGCAAAATTACTGTCTGAAACTGGATAGGTTTAATATCAGGCAATTGCCAACGTGCCCTGCCTCCACGCTTGCCCTGTTTCCCATACCAAACTCTTTTCATAAGCGTTCGAGTTTCTACTGTACGCCATTTTGGAAAAGCTCGATCATATACTGTCCATAGATGATCCTTATTAGTTTTGATAATTTCGCCATTTGAAAATTCAATTTCAACATCACATATAGTTGCCTGACTACGGTATGTGACTATGGCAGGCTTTCCGTCTAAACCAAAGACATAATCACCTGGACGTAAATCTCCATGCTTCCGCCAACCAGAAGGTGTTAAAATATCAACAATATCAGCTACTTGTTTGCCATGGCGTGGCGGAAGGAAGATCATAAGCCGATCTATCTCACCACGTTCAACCGCTTCAAGATGGGTCGCAATTAACTGATGATGCGCAGCTATATCATATTTAGGCCACTGAAGTTTTACATATGATAAAAGATATCGATAAGAAAGATCTTCAACGCTGGCTGCTTCAGTCGCTGTTTGTTCCATTCTGATTCACCGGTGGCAAAAGTTTTAAAGTAGAGTTTGCGCTGTTAATGGCAGCTTCGGCAACAGCATCACGGTCTTTCTTGCTGATCTTTGCAACAGAATGGCTGACATTTATGTTTTTCTCAGGATAAAGACCTTCGAGTTTACAGATCTCCATATAATTTTTACGGATTTCTTCGCCCCATTTGGATCCTGCAGCTGAGTTTTCTATCTGTTCAAGCCGTCTCCACGCATAATTTGCAAGAGATTCGAACATTTGAATCCTGAGTTTGCGTAATTCATCCATATTTTCCATGGCATGCATGGTCATTTTACGCATCAATATATTAATATCGCTATATACAGTTGTACGTTTAACATTAAGCATATTTGCGATTTGATAAACAGGATATTGCTGCATCACATACTTACTGACTTTCTCCCGCCGTGCCGCTATTTCAAAGGCTTTCTTCTTATGCTTCGAAAATCCGCCAAGTGGTAATCCATCAGGATTTATATCGCCTATTTTATGGTTCGGAGTGGATTTATTCATTTTAATTATCCTATGTTATGTCAAATTATACTTAACTATATACATATGATATTCAAAAAAGATATAAAAGTTTAACTTTTATATTGACATTTATTAAATAATTATCTAATAAAAGTCAAGAGTTATATAATTGGCAAAAGCAGAAGTTAAACAAAAATGAAACCACGGAGAGCAAAATAATGAAGTAAATCAATTCATTATAGTAATGAGGGAAACAAGTTGGCGTAAAAGCGCGATGCTTAACAACCAACGGCGAGAAGCCAGAACTCATTGCACAATTCCTCATGTTTTCATGGAATATCTAAAACGGCGTGAGGCCGTATGACGGGAGGTCAAAACCATGAAGCTGAAGCTTGATGACAACGGAAATGTAATAGTTAAGGATGGAATGCCAGTCTACGTTATGGACGATGGCAAGGATGAAACGTTCGACGCACCTGCGACATTGTTCAAGATTAAAAGCTTGACGGAAGAAAAAGACAGGCATTTCGGGAAAGCATCTGATCTTCAGGAAAAGCTCAACGCAGCAGAAACAACGCTGAAAAGTTTCGACGGCATTGATGCCGAGATCGCGAAAACAGCGATTGAAACAGTTGAGAAGATGGAAGGCGGCAAAATGATCGAAGCCGGCGAATTCGACAAACTGAAAACACAGATGCAAGGCATTCAGGATAAAGCGTTGAGTGAGCAAAAAGAAACATATGAGACCAAACTCTCTGCTCAAGCAACAGATATTGCAGGCCAACAGCAAACGATCAATAACCTTATGATTTCATCCAACTTCGCAAAAAGTCCGTTCTTTTCCGGAGAAAAACCGAGAACGATTTTAACTCCGGATCTTGCGGCAAATCTCTTCGGAGCGAACTTTAAAGTTGAAGGGGATGGACCAGATCCAAAATTGATTGGCTACCTGAATGGAGAAAAAATCCCGTCCTCAACAAATGTCGGTGAACCGGCAGATTTTGAAGAGGCAATTTCCGTGATCATCGAAAAACACCCCGGAAAGGAACGCTTTCTATCAAGTCCGGAAGGCGGTGGCCCTGGCGCCGGAAGTAATTTCGGCAAGGGTGGTGCGACTGTTATGATCTCAGAAGCCGATGCATCTGATCCTATGAAATATAGAGCAGCGAAAGCACAGGCCGAGAAAATGGGAGTCCCCATCCAAGTTATGGAATAAACAACTTGAATAAGGAGATCCAAAATGGCGAACAATATAACCCCTTATAATCCCATATTCTATGCTCAGGAAGCATTAATGGTTCTTGAGTCCGCGCTTGGAATGGCGAGCAGAGTATACATGGGTTATGACGCTGAGCGTAAAACGGCCAACAAAGGTGATACGATCCAGATCGCGAAGCCCGGGACGTTCGTAACATCCACTGGTGGTACTTCAAACACTGCAGATCTAACCCCATCCAGCATCGACCTCGTTGTCGATACCTGGCGTCAGGTCAAATTCGGGCTTACCGATAAAGAACTGGCTTTTACCACGGACAAGATTATCCGCGACCACATCAGCCCGGCCGTGTATGCGCTTGCCCTTTATATCGAGACCACTCTGACAGATTTGTACAAGTTCATCCCGTGGTCTTACAATGCATCCGCGACACCAGGCGCCGCAGATATCATTAACACCAGGAAAGTCCTGCGTGACAATGCCGGTGGTCTGGTAGACACTGATCAGGTTCACTTCGGGATTGATTCCACGCTGGAAGCTGCATTCCTGAATGCGGAAATTTTCCATGCAGCCCGTATTACCGGCGAGGGTGCCAATGAAAATGCCCTCATGAATGGTAGTCTGGGGACCAGGTTCGGCGCAGAGCATTTTGTGCAACAGACTCTGGCGAGCCATACATCCGGCACGGCAATTTCCGATGGCACGGATCTCCTGGGTACCTTAAACGGTGCTCATGCAAAGGGTGCGACTACTTTAACAGTCGCCAATTTTTCGGCTTACTCTTCAGGCGCAGCCGAAACCCTGGTAGCAGGCGACAGCCTTGTCATTGCCAGTAACAGCCAGCGATATTCGGTAACCGAAGATGTTACTTTTGTAGCTGGCGCGGCATCGGTTCCCATCTGGCCTCCGTTGGCAGATTCGTACCTGACTGGAGCCGTAGTAACTATCGAAACCGCAGACAGCACCAATTTCGCGGATAAATATTATGCCAACCTGATGTTTCATCGAAACGCGTTTGCCATGGCGATGGCTCCACTCCCGAACCTTGGCAACAACGCTGGCGCACAAATGGCGGTGGTCACCGATCCTCGGACCGGTCTCTCCATCCGTTCCCGTTTAGCGTACGATGATGATCTCGCAACCGTAAAGGTCACTCTTGACATTCTATACGGTGTCAAGACATTAGATCCGAATCTTGCAGTCGTTTGCCGCAGGAATTATTAATAGCCGCTGAACCTTAACCATCTTCAACCTACGAGGCGGGTGAATTTATTCGCCCGCCTCTTTCTTTATCTAAGGAGGGAAACATAAAATGGGATCAATTCCGACAATTGAAATTGTAAATCCGTCAGGCAATGGAACTCTGGCCTTAATCAATGAGGTAGATTACGTCCCAGCCTATCATACATTATGGGCAGACAAGGACAAGAAAAAACCTGGCCGGCCTAAATTAACAGACGAAGAAAAAGCCGTTAAAAAAGCAACTGCTGCTGCAGAAAAAGCCGCAGCGGAAAAAGCTGCCGCGGACAAAGCTGCAATTGATAAAGCAACTGCAGAAGGCATGGCCAAAAAGGCCGCCGACGAAAAGAAGGCCGCCGACGAAAAGAAAGCCGCCGACGAA
>Ga0164315_10001223_pt1 | contig 19269 bp, 13 predicted proteins | sample GuaBasSedimGuay6_FD_113737 | JGI IMG/M metagenome (GOLD analysis project Ga0164315, IMG submission 113737) | Subseafloor sediment microbial communities from Guaymas Basin, Gulf of California, Mexico - Guay6, Core 4569-2, 0-3 cm | ecosystem: Environmental > Aquatic > Marine > Hydrothermal vents... | reverse complement strand
GAGAATGCCGTTATCAATGCCTTTCAACCAATAATCAAACCACCGCAACATCTCGATCTCAGCAAGCCGGGTGTGTGCGATCTCCCGCGGATCGTCAGTTTCATTGGGGCCATGGGACCAGGGTCCGATAGTCAGCTTGCGTGGCTGATCCAGATTGAAGAAATATAATAAGCGCTCGCTTGGCGCCGGGTCCTGCCAGCCATCCCACAAATAAGTGGGAACCGAACTTGCTCGGAACTGTTCAAGAAAATTATATCCTGCATTTAACCATTCCAGTGTCTGCGGTGCTTCTGCTGCGACCAGCGACGCGCGAATGTTTGGGTGCTCCTCCAGGGCTTGATCGAGTACGTTAGCGTCAAAAAGTGTTTCAATCTGCGAGTCAACCGACTCAAGCCCCAATTCCTCAATAGCCGCTTGAATGACAGGATGTGCTAATACCGGTTCAATATAACCAGCGAAAGATGCAGCCCCATGCCCGGCACGCGCCGCTGTGCGCAAGGATCCACCAATGTCCTCATCCACACGGGCGACACCGACAACCTGCCGTGCAGGGTCAGAAACTGTGCTCTCTTCATTTACCTGGCCGGCCTCCTTTTCTTCGGAAAGATTCACCAGCGAACGCCGCATCGTAAGTGCCGCTGCTTTGCGATATACGCCACCGGCAACAAAAATCCGATACCAATCGGTAAAGTTCGGGACGGCGGGAAAGATGGCAGCTAATTGTGGTGGGGTTCCAGTTGCGGCAAATATCTGAATAAGGCCTGGCCACGACCACCCAAACATTCCCACTTTACCGGTACTCCAGGTTTGGTTATCTATCCAGTCCATAACCTCAGACATATCCTGGATCTCGAGCATGGTGCCGATTGACTGAACGCCAAATGATGCGCCGGTACCCCGGCTGTCCATGGTCATGAGGATGTATCCATGTCTCAGTAGAAGATGCCCGATTTGTGGGAAACCCTGGGCTTTATATTCATCGGGTTTCAGCAGTTGGCCACTTTGTGTCTGACCATCGATACGCCCCAACAAGGACGTTACAGAGCCATCCCCCATCTCACGTGCCCGCCAATATCGCGTCACCATGAGCGCCACCGGCAACGGCTCCCGTGCAGGTACACCATCTGTTGTCGGACGATAGATATCTACTGCAAGGCGAGTGCCATCGCTGACAGGAACAAAAACGGATTCACGTTTAAAACTGTTGAAACGTGGTTCCGAATAACCTGAGTAAATACCAAAAGCAGATTGCTTGGCTTTGTCCGTCTGTTCGCTGGTTTCGATGGGTGAGATAGAATTTTCGCATCCGGATAGTATTGCGATCGCGAAAACGAAAACGAATACTCCTAGCATTGGATGAACTACATTTCGACTTGTTTCGGTTAGATGTCTCATCCTTTGATCATATCCGGCTTAATACTACCTTCATATCTGATAAATCCAATAGATGGTTTCGTTTTCTCGAATCAATATCGCATGAACATGGGTATTTGGTATGTTTGTTTTTGTTAATTATAAGTTGAATCTTAAGCATATTTGGCACGAGTAGTGATCTATACAATAAGTTTCGTCACTAAATTCCACTCCATGGGTGGCACTCAAGGAGACAAAAATGTCTGACACGAATATGAATGCACTCTGGATGCCATTTACACCCAATCGCGCCTTCAAACAGGTGCCGCGTCTAGTTAAAGCTGCTGACGGTATGTTCCTGACAAGTGTCGACAATCGCCGTGTAATTGATGCCACAGCGGGTCTTTGGTGCGTCAACGCCGGACATGGTCGCCCTGAGATTGCAGACGCAGTCGCCAAACAATTGCTCAAACTGGATTACAGCTCAGTTTTTAATTTTGGTCACGAATTGGGTTTTGAATATGCCGACAGATTGATAAAGCACACCCCACCGGGTCTCGATCATGTGTTTTTCGGCAATTCCGGTTCAGACGCGGTGGATACGGCACTAAAAATTGCAATGCAGTACTGGACTGTTAAAGGAAAAGGCAAAAAACAAGGCTTTATTGGCCGGCAAAAGGGGTATCACGGTGTAAATTTTGCTGGAATTGCGGTAGGCGATCTTGCGACCAACCACAAAGTCTTTGGTCAATGGCTCACGGTTGATCATATCCGCCACACACATGATATCGAGCGCAATGCTTTCAGTAAAGGCCTGCCGGAAAATGGTTCTGAATGGGCGGAAGACCTGGATAAGAAGATCAGATTCCACGGGGCCAGCACCATAGCTGCGGTGATTGTCGAGCCTATTGCAGGTGCCGGTGGCGTGCTGTTGCCACCCAAGGGCTACCTAAAACGTCTACGTGAAATATGTGACGAACATGATATTTTGCTGATTTTTGATGAAGTGATATGCGGCTGGGGGCGTATTGGTTCCAGTTTTGCCGCCACTGAATTCGACGTGATGCCGGATATGATCACATCCGCAAAAGGTATTACGAATGGTGCAATACCACTATCTGCGGTATTTGTATCCTCCAACATCTTCAATACCTGTATGGAACAGGCTAAGGAGTCAGTTGAATTTTTCCACGGTTATACGTATTCCTGCCATCCCGTTTGCTGTGCTGCAGGTATGGCAACCCTGGATATCTATGAAAAAGAGGATCTGTTGACCCGTGCCAAAACAGATGGCGAAATCGGCAGCTACTGGCAGAAATCGCTGCACAGCCTGGCGGATCTGCCACAAGTAATTGATGTGCGTAACTATGGCCTTCTGGGCGCTGTAGAGTTGCGTGCGGCAAAAGGGCAAGAAGGCTCTATTGGGGTCAAAGCCCTGGCCACTTGCTGGGAGAAGGGTGTGATGGTTCGTGGTATTGGCGACGCAATCATCATGTCGCCACCGTTGATTATCGAAAAGCAGGAAATTGACACCATCGTATCTGTTTTGAGAGATGTAATTCCTGAAATCACAGCTTGTTCTTAACAACGATGAACCCGCTACCTGAAGCAAGTATGCCTGTAATAGGCGGGAAATAATCCATTGCAGACATTCGCTCCACACTGGACACGGGTTCCGAAAATATCGGGAAGGTGATATGAAAATTATAATAGTTGTCTTAGTTTTACTGCAATTCTGCGCCTGTGCTCGATCACACGAGGTTCCGGGTTCCGCTGTGGTGGTACCAGACATTGTAATTGCTCGCGGCCAGGAGCATTACGCGTTTAGCCGCACAATTCCGCCTGTGGTTCGGGTTCGCAATGGGGCAATCATAGAGGCACATACGCAGGAAGCGTCAGATGGTCTCATAAATCCTGGGATGACCGATGAGGAGTACAGTCATATCGTTTGGCCGGAGGACTTTGGTCATCCCTTGGCCGGTCCTGTTTATGTCGAAGGTGCAGAGCCAGGTGACGTCCTGGCCGTGAAGCTGCACCAGATAGAATTGGAAGATTGGGGTTGGACTGCTACCGATCCCAGTTTCGCGTATTTGGCTGACGAATTCGGTGAGGCACATCTTAAGACCTATAGTTTTAGCGATGACAGCAAGTACGCGATGTTTTCCGACGATATTGCCATTTCGTTCAGTCCTTTCCCTGGCGTAATAGGTGTGGCTCCCGACACCGATGAGATGTTGTCGACTATTCCTCCCAGGGCAAACGGTGGAAATATGGACGACCCGGATATGGTCGAAGGCGTAACCGTCTATTTCCCTGTCTTCGTTGAGGGCGCTCTATTCTCCATTGGCGACACACATGCCGCACAGGGTCATGGGGAGGTAAGTGGTTCAGCTATTGAGGCACCGATGCGCATCATCTATGAAGTCAACGTGCTTAAAGATTGGCGGCAAATTTCAGAACCTCAGTACGAATCTGATGACTTCTACGCAGTCACTGCTTTTGCGTTGACGCTCGATGAGGCCGCTAAGAAGGCGACTCGTTTCATGATTGACTATTTGGTTGAAGAGCGCGGACTGGAACGACACGACGCAAACATGCTGTGTTCTGTTGCGGCTGATCTGAAGATTGCTGAAGTAGTTGATGGGAATGTGCTTGTGTCAATGCATATCCCTAAGTCCATATTCTTAGAAACCAGGCACCCCTAAGGTTTTCTGACCGCTTGATGACGATATTGTCTCTGGTTGGCAGGGAACCTTGAAAAAAGGACACTAAACATGAAACGCAAAGTCATCTTAACTTGTGCCGTAACTGGTAATGCCCCATTCAATCCAAAGCACCCGTGTTTTCCAGTTACACCGAAAGAGATTGCTGCTTCTGCCATCGAAGCAGCAAAAGCCGGCGCTTCGATTGCACACCTGCATGTGCGCGATCCCGAAACAGCTGAAGGCAGTCGTGATGTGAATCTATTCCGCGAGGTGGTGGCCCGTGTGCGTGAATACGATACTGATATCGTCATCAATCTCACAGCCGGCATGGGGGCATTTTTCCTGCCCGACCCTCAGGACGAAGGTCGAGCGCTGCCAGAAAGTGATGTTGTTGGTGTCGAGGAGCGCATCGAACATCTGGTCGACTGCCTGCCCGAGATCGCATCACTGGATGTGACTACTGGCAACCAGGTGGAAGGCCCAATGGAGTTTGTGTATCTCAACACGACCCGCACGTTGCGTGCCATGGCAAGACGGTTTCAGGAACTTGGTGTAAAGCCCGAGCTTGAGGCTTTCCAGTCTGGAGACGTTCTGTTTGCCAATCAACTCGTGAAAGAAGGCCTTGTGGATGGTACACCGCTGTTCCAGTTTGTGCTTGGTGTGTTATGGGCAGCACCGGCAACTCCCGAGACCATGATCTACTTGCGCAACCTGTTGCCGGAGAGCCGGCACTGGGCAGCACTTGGTCTTGGCAGGATGCAATTCCCTATCGCGGCCCAGTCGGTGTTACTTGGTGGAAATGTCCGGGTGGGGTTGGAGGATAACCTCTACCTTGAGAAAGGCGTTTTTGGCAGTAACGCCCAACTGGTTGAGCGTGCGGTACAAATCATCGATAACCTGGGTTGTGTTGTCGCTACACCTGCCGAGGCACGTGAAATGTTGCAGTTGAAGAAGCATGACTAACGAGTCTGAATGACGGCCTGATAAACAAACAATTTGGAAACAGATAGATGAATAGCACAATTCAATACACAGTGGACAATGACGGAATTGCGACCCTGATGATGGACTTGCCCGGTAAGGCCATGAATGTACTGTGCGCCGAACTGGTTTCGGACCTGTCCGAATGCATTGAAAAAGTGTCAACGGATGACAACGTCAAAGGGGCCATTCTTGCATCGGGCAAGAGCACTTTCATGGCCGGTGCGGATTTGACCGAACTGGTCACAGCACATGACCGGGGCGTGACCGCAGAGCAAGGCTATGAGATCAGCGCAAAATTGTCACACCTGCTGCGTAAAATGGAGACATGTGGTAAACCATTCGCCGTTGCGATCAACGGACTGGCGCTCGGGGGCGGGCTTGAACTCTGCCTGGGTTGTCACTACCGGGTACTTTCAGACCATCCCAAGGCCGTGCTCGGTCTGCCGGAAGTAAGTATCGGCCTCATACCTGGTGCTGGCGGCACGCAGCGCCTGCCACGTTTAATTGGCATTGAAAAAGCACTGCCCATCATTTTGATGGGTAAGAAACTCAAACCGGAAAAAGCGCTTGAACTTGGCATCGTTCATGAAATTGCACCGACTGAAGAGTTACTGGGGCGTGCCAGAAGCTGGTTAATTGAAAACCCAAACCCGATTGCCCCCTGGGATGTGCGGGGATTCAAGGTGCCCGGTGGCGCTGGTGCCAGGACACCAAAGAACATACAGACTTTTATGGTAGGGACATCTCTATTGGCCAAGAACACCCAGCATAATTACCCGGCACCAATCGCGGCCCTGTCTGCAGTATACGAGGGCTGTATCACACCCATCGATACGGGGCTGGATATAGAGTCACAGTATTTTGGTCAACTCTTGTCGGGTGTGACCGCACGCAACATGATGCGTAGCTTGTTTGTGAACAAGGGTGCCGCAGACAAGCTGGTGCGTCGACCCAAAGGTGTTGAGAAATCCAAAGTTACAAAGCTGGGTATCCTCGGCGCCGGAATGATGGGCGCCGGAGTTGCCTATGTTTCTGCACGTGCCGGTATACAGGTAGTATTGCTGGATACTGATAATGAAGGCGCTGAACGCGGCAAGGCTTATTCAGAGGGCTTGCTTAAAAAGGCCATCAAGCGTGGTTACTCTACAGAAGAAAAAGCCCAGGCCTTGCTGGGCATGATCCAGCCGACCACGGATTATTCCGACCTGGAAGGCTGTGATCTGGTGATCGAGGCGGTGTTTGAAAACCGTGAGATCAAGGCAGATGTGACTGCAAGGACCGAGGCGGTTATCCCCGAGAATGCCATTTTTGCCAGCAATACTTCAACGCTACCTATCACAGGACTGGCAGGAGCATCCAAACGGCCAGAAAGCTTTATCGGCCTGCATTTCTTCTCACCGGTGGATAAGATGCCACTGGTTGAGTTGATCGTGGGCAAGCAGAGCTCAGACGAGGCCATTGCACGTGGTCTGGATTACATTCAACAGATACGTAAAACCCCTATCGTGGTCAACGATAGCCCCGGTTTTTACACCTCCCGCTGTTTTAGCTCTTCAACAAACGAAGGCATGACCATGCTGGCCGAGGGTATCAGCCCGGCACTGATAGAAAATGCCGCGAAGATGGCCGGACTGCCGGTAGGGCCTTTGGCAGTGATGGACGAAGTTACCTTGGACCTTGTTTACAAGATCGCCATGCAGGCAGCCGCTGATCAGGGCGATAGCTATACCTTTAAATCAGGTTTTCCTGTTGTTCGAAAGTTTGTTGAAGACCTGGATCGTAAGGGTAAGCGATTCGGTAAGGGTTTTTACGAATATCCTGAGGGTGAAAAGAAGTACCTGTGGCCCGGGCTAGCCGGGTACTATCCGCTGACAGAAAAGCAACCACCGGTGGACGAGGTCATTAACCGCCTGTTGTATCGACAGGCACTGGAGGCGGCGCGCTGTTTTGAGGAAGGTGTGGTGAATTGTCCGGAAGACGCTGATATTGGTTCCATATTTGGTTGGGGTTTCCCACCATGGACGGGGGGTACACTCTCATTTATCGATACGGTCGGTATTGGGCATTTCGTAAATGAATGTGACCGTATGACCAAGGTCTACGGGGCCAGATTTATGGTTTCGGGTTGGCTGCGCCATAGGGCAGCGAAGGGAGAAAATTTTCACCAGACTTGATGTCTAGGAAGTAATTATGAACTTAGTCAATAAATTCGACTGGTCAGATCCGTTTTTACTAAACGAGCAGTTAACCGAAGACGAACAGATGATTCAGGATGCAGCGCGAGCATTTTCGCAGGGAAGGCTGCAACCACGCATCATTGAAGCCTATGCACACGAGGAGACAGACCCGGAAATATTTCGTGAGATGGGTGAGCTGGGACTACTCGGGCCAACAGTCCCTGAAGAGTACGGCGGTGTAGACGCTTCTTATGTTGCTTACGGTTTGATTGCCCGCGAAATCGAACGTGTCGATTCAGGTTACCGATCGATGATGTCAGTGCAATCTTCCCTTGTGATGTACCCAATCCATGAGTTTGGGTCTGAAGCTCAGAAACAGAAGTACTTGCCAAAGCTCGCAAGCGGCGACTTGATTGGCTGCTTCGGGTTAACGGAACCTGACGCCGGATCCGATCCGGGCGGCCTGCGTACGCGCGCAGAAAAAATTGATGGAGGGTATCGTTTGTCAGGATCCAAGACCTGGATATCCAATTCACCTATTGCGGACGTCTTCATAGTCTGGGCCAAATCGGACGCACACGATAGCAAACTTCGTGGTTTCATTCTTGACAAAGGGACACCCGGCCTGGAGGCACCAAAAATTGAGGGCAAGTTGTCACTGCGAGCGTCAATTACAGGCATGATCATGTTGGATTGCGTAGAGGTGACCGAAGATGCATTGCTTCCGGAAGTTGAAGGATTTAGAGGTCCATTTAGCTGTCTGAATCAAGCCCGGTACGGCATCAGCTGGGGAAGCCTGGGTGCCGCTGAGTTTTGTTTCCACGCAGCACGTGAATATGGCCTGGATCGCAAACAGTTCGGTCGACCCCTTGCCGCCAACCAGCTATTTCAAAAAAAGCTCGCAGATATGGAGACTGAAATTGCGCTTGGACTGCAAGCAAGCTTACGTGTAGGTCGTTTGATGGATCAGGGTAAGTCTGCGCCTGAAATGATTTCAATCGTGAAACGCAATAACGTTGGCAAGGCACTTGATGTGGCTCGAATGGCCCGAGACATGCATGGGGGTAACGGCATCGCCGATGAATATCAGGTGATGCGCCATATGCTCAATCTTGAAACCGTTAACACCTACGAGGGCACACACGATATTCACGCGCTCATAGTGGGGCGGGCTATCACGGGCATCCCGGCATTCTGATGAGTAGAGTACCCTGAGAAGGTATTGGGATTCTCGAGCTCGCACGGATTCTCACAGGTTTACCAATCGAGACTTAGCGGATATGCTTCAAAGTTCAGGTACCGCAAAGAGATGACCATTCATGCACACCATTGACGAACACACATTCCCGCCACGGGAGGGTGACAATCATAACCGCACTTCCGGCAACTGGCTGGTCATGAAGTTTGGCGGAACCAGCGTGTCATCTCCCGAAAGCTGGGTGACAATCCGTGACCTGGTTCGTGAACGCCAGGATGCAGGTTTCAGACCGGTGATTGCCCACTCAGCTCTGACCACGGTATCGAACCGACTGGAAGACACACTCAAGGCTGCAGTTACCGGTGAACACCAGCACCAACTGGACGAAATCCTCACGCTGCATTTTGATCTCGCTGCACGGATGGGTATCGATGCTGTACCAGTTCTTGGAGGTTTTATCGCCGAGTTAAAGACCAAGCTCGCGGGCATTCATATTGCCGGTGAAATTAGCCCGAAGGCACAGGCCCGGGTGATGTCCTGTGGTGAATTGATGGCGACATCCGTCGGTGCTGCCTATCTTCGTCAAGAAGGGATTGACCTGACATGGGTCGATGCTCGCGATGTACTGGAGAGCATCACTGTACCGGGCGAAAATGAACGCTCACGCTATCTCTCGGCCAGTTGTGCATCTGACCCGGACCAGGGACTGCAGCAGCGCTTTGCACGGCAGCCGGGGCTGATCATAACCCAGGGCTTCATTGCCCGTAACCCGGAAGGCGAATGTGTTTTGCTTGGTCGCGGCGGGTCGGATACGTCTGCCGCCTATTTCGCCGCCAAGTTGGCGGCGACCGGCCTTGAAATCTGGACCGATGTGCCCGGCTTATTCAGTGCCAATCCGCGTGTTGTATCGGGCGCCAGGTTGCTGAACACTTTGAGTTACGAAGAGGCGCAGGAAATCGCGTCTACCGGTGGTTCGGTTCTTCATCCACGTTGCCTGCGGCCCGTGCGTCTGCAAGGTATCCCGTTGCGGGTGCGCTGTACCGCACAACCCGGCTTGGCAGGAACACTCATCAGCCAGGAGCACGGCAAATACGCACCCGGTCTGAAAGCACTATCCAGCCGCGCGGGCATTACGGTGGTTTCAATGGAAACATTGGGTATGTGGCGCGAAGTGGGGTTTCTCGTAGATGCATTCAAGTGTTTTGCTGATATGGGTCTCTCCATCGACCTTGTTTCGACGGCTGAATCAAACGTCACCGTGACGCTGGATACCGGTCAGGAAGCCATTGATGAAACAACACTGGGGCGGTTACGGTCTTCTTTGGAACAACTGTGCCGGGTGAATATCATCGAGAATGCCGAGGTTGTCAGCCTGGTAGGACAAAAGATTCGTGCGTTGTTGCACAAGATTGGCCCTGCCTTTGAGGTTTTTGCTGAACACCGGATACACATGGTCAGCCAGGCGGCCAACGACCTGAACTTGAGTATCGTCGTCGAGGAAGGGCAAGCCCACAGGTTATTGAAAAAACTGCATGGATTGCTAGTGCGGCCAATGGAGAATGACCCAGTGTTTGGCCCAACCTGGGATGAGCTACAGGCAGCGGAATTCTACAGTCAGATAACTAGCAGAATGTTGCAAAAACACTGATCGAGGTGGCGCAATCTTTCCCGGGTGTACGCATACTCGACCTTGGCGGCGGGCTTGGTGTACCTGAAAAACCGGAACAACATGCACTGAGTATACAGGGCCCTGATAACAGTTTGTCGAGCCTCAAACAGGCTTTCGGACAGTACGAGTTCTGGCTTGAACCGGGCCGTTACATCGTGGCCAAGTCGGGTATTGTGCTCTGACCCCGGTCTCCCCTTTCAGGACCGTTGCTGCTCGTACTGCACACCCCGATCCTCCAGGTATCTCTGGACGCTTTCCCGGCAACCTTCGACACGCCCCAGAATCTCGGGACCACTTATCCCTGTTTGTGAGAAACCGCCGTCAAGCACGACCTTTGTAACCCCTGCACAGGTGAACCCTGTGGTCCTGGCCATGGAGGGAAAACCGGTCGCAGCATCATACTCGTCATACATGTCATAGGTGTAGGTTGCGGGCTTGCCGTCTTCCTCACCGGAAATGATAAGTCTCATGACGGTGAGATCGGATTCACCTGGTTCGTATTTCCAGATCGGGGTGAAAATCGCGGAGCTCACATCTATGGGCCTTACTGAAACGCCATTCACCTCGATGGGGATCTGGCTGAAGAACCCGAGATCATCAAAAACACGCATCTGGTCGACGTATTCAGGATAACGCAGGTTCTTTTCGAACATGTTGGGAATTTCAGGGACACAGGTACGGAGCAGGGTCCTGAGCCCGTCGGCATTGAGGCACGCCATGGTGCCGAGTTTAGGGAGATCGATGGTCTTGGTTTCGGCCAGCGCCAGCTTTTCGACCACCTTGCCATCTTCAACACTTTTTCCGGGGGCGGTTAGTTCCTCAAAAACCTCAAGCACAGGGAAATCCGTCTTGTACGCCAGAGGGGTTTTCCTCGACTTTGGAAAGCCACCGACGAAGACCTCGTAGTCGCTTACTTTCATCACTCGCATATGGTCACCGAGAATGATGTTGGACATGCCGGGTACCACACCACAATCCACCAGGGCAATGACTCCATTCTCCTTTGCCAGTTCATCGAGTTCGAACGGATCTTCCAGGAAGTACGAGATGTCCACAATGTTCTTGCCTGCGCGAATAACCGCTTCGAGCATCGCGTACCCCAACGGACCGGGCACTGCACCGATGACAATGTCCGCATCCGCAACCGCCCGTGTGACGCCCGCCACCGTGGAAAGATCCTCCACCCGGGTCTGAACGGCAGGATGTTCTTTGGCCAGTTGCTGCAGGATTTGCCCGTTGATGTCTACAGACACAACCTCATGGCCGGGATCCTTGCACAGATCAATGGCTATGTATTTTCCCGTTGGCCCACAACCCAGTATTACTATTTTGCTCATATTTTCCTGCCTTTTTGTCAACGTTGATTTCGGCGTACTCGAACGATACAAGAAAAAAGGGGCAGATACATTGCTCCCTACACACTAAGAAAAAAAAGTGGCCGGATACATTTTTTCGACCCCTTATTTCTTTTTTCTGCCCTTTTTTCTGGCATTCTATTAACAAATTCGAAAAACGGAGAGCGCTGCACAATGAGGGGTGTTGAAAAACGGCTAACCATGGTTTTACTCTGCCTGTCTGGCAGTATCATCTATTGGTTACCCTTTCTGTCAGAGATTTTTTTTGTCCCCATGCAAGATGCTTTTGGATTTTCCAAGACGCAAATTGGAATTCTGTTAAGCACCTTTGGGTTGACTTCCCTTGTCACCTACATTCCCGGGGGGTGGCTTGCGGATCGAGTTGCACCGCGCAAGCTTATCTCGACCGCCCTGCTGATCACATCAATGGGAGGCATTGTCTTCTCAACCTTTCCATCATTTGAGATCTGCATTCTGTTACACGGCCTTTGGGGGGTAACGACTGGATGCATTTTTTGGTCCGCCCTGATCAAAGCGACACGCAACTGGGCATCTGAAAAGGAGCAGGGCCGTGCTTTTGGTATTCTCGAAGGGGGCAGAAACTTCGTTGATATGGTGGTCGCGACGCTCATGCTATCCCTCTTTGCATTCCATGGCGGAAACGACGCTGCGCTCGCCGAACAAATTATTATTTATGCCCTGGCAGCATTGGTTCTGGCAATGATCGTCTGGGTGGTCATGAAGGACGAGGTTACACCGCGCCAGGTCACCGGCGAAGTGCAGCCCACGCTTAACACAGCCGATATTTTCAAGGTTCTCAAATTGCCCATCGTTTGGTTGATGTCGATCATTATCATGGCGGCCTATAGCGGTTATTGGGGCGTGGTGTATTTTACCCCCTACGCGACAGAAACTTTTGAACTGGGATCCGTTTTAGGTGGTGCGGTTGGCACGGCCAAGCTTTGGATTGCGGCATTGGCGGCCGTCATCGGTGGGTATATTGCCGATAAAATTGGTCCGGCGAAAGCCGTTTTAGGCGCATTTATTTTGATGACGTCTGGTTTTTTTGTCTTTGCACTCCTGCCAGGAAAACCGAGTCTTTTACCACTTTTGTTAATCAATGTCGCGCTAATTTCCAGCGCTGTTTATGCCCTGCGCGGGATCTATTTTTCTCTGCTGGAACAAGGTGGCATCCCCATAGCCGTTACAGGTACAGCCACGGGGGTCATTTCGTTGATTGGGTATACCCCTGATATTTTCGTGCCAACGCTGGGCGGTATGATTCTGGATGCAAACCCTGGTGCGGATGGCTATCAAGACTTTTTTCTTTTCATTACCACACTCAGTTTGATCGGTTTAATCGCAGCTTTCGTTGTTTATCGGAAAATACAATGTAAACCGGATGTGGGGTAGCATAGGGATAGTAGGGAGGGTCGAACGAATCGAGCGCCCTACACCGAGGAGACATAAAAATCTGCGGTGGCCAGCCGATCCCAGTCTACCTCTATACCCAGGCCGGGCCCCTGCGGTGCAACCACGCGCCCCCGCTCAAGCAAGTTGCCGTTTGTCATGCCAAACTCAAAGGCCTGCTTGGGCATCGGGGCTTCGAAGTACCTGGTCCGCTCATTAGCCAACATCAGGTGGAGGTTGGCCGTCTGGGCCAGCGTGTGGCCCCAGCTTTGGATCTCGATCGGCAAACCAGCATCATTGGCAATCATCATGAGCTCGAGTGCCTTTGAAAATCCACCAACGCCCGTGACGTCGAACCTGCCCGCATCCCAGCAACCGGCCTCGATCCCCTGCCTGATGAACTCGGGAGAATAGATGCTGTAGCCATTAGGAATGATCGGTATCGCGAGCCTGCTCCTGAGCTCCGCGTATTGCACCAGAAGCTCATCGCCGAAGGGCCCCTCAAGCCAGACAAACAGTCGTTCATCCATTTGCCCGCCCAGGCTGAGGGCGTCCACAAGATCGTACTTTTCCTCGAGATCGATCATGAATCGATAATGTGAGTCTGCAAATGTCAACTGGAGCAGTTCCACAAGCCGGATGTCTTCTTCGATTGAACCCCAAACGTGGAACTTGAAGCTTGTGTAACCGAGCTTCGCGTACTGGTAGACCGCTTCGACATACTCAGGAAGCGAATCGTAGAATGGAAGGCTCGCGTAGGGCTCCATCGAATCGCGCTTCGCTCCCAGTAATTTGTAGAGAGGACGATCTGCCTTGCGCGCCGCGAGGTCCCAAAGTGCGATATCAATACTCGAGCGAACCGCGTCACTCAAGTCAGGTCGAGTATTCTCGAGCATCGACCCAACTTCGACCGGATCCAGTGACTGGAGGTCGATGAGCTCCGCCGTCACGTCCTGCAATTCCAGCAAGTGTTCCTGGCTGAATCGTCCCTGGCAAAAAGAATCCACACCGGATATGCCCTCGAATCCGTCCGTGGTCATAATTCGCAGAATGTTATTGACCTCTTTCCTGGCTTCCTCCCGACCGGAATACCGCGTTGTCGTCCTCTGGGTTCCGACGGCGTGGATCTCGACAGCGACGATTCTGGATTCTTCCGAAAATCGAAAAAACGGCTCATACTGCTTCGCGCTCTCGCCTGAAAACCTCGTCAAGAGCTCAACCGCAGTCATAGAGGTTTCATCCGTGAAAGAGAAAGAATTACATCTATTATACTACCTTGTATCTTACTTCTTTTACGATCAATCAAGGCAGGGGTTATGTCTACGCAAACGGATGTCCTTATTATCGGTGCTGGTGCTGCCGGTTTATCAGCCGCCAAAGAACTTACCAAACAGGGGATTTCATTTATCGTGGTAGAAGCCTCTCATCGTATTGGTGGTCGTGCTTACAGTGGAGAAATTGCCCCCGACGTTTGGTTTGATTTGGGTTGTGCTTACTTAGTCGCTGGATCTGATGCGAAAAACCATATTGATGAAGGTAACCCCTTTATAGATTTTGCAAAAAATCAGGGTGCTGTTATCGAGGAATATCAATACGATGCTCATTACATTTATAACGGCAGGCCGCTAAATGACAACGAGATGAAAGCACGGGAGGTGTATTACAAAGAATGTGAAGCAGCTATACAGAGATCTGTTGATGGTGGTGATGATTGTGCTATCAGTGAAATTATTGATCTCGAAAATCCCTATGCAGCACCGTACATGGATATGATGGCTGTAACGGTACCAAAAGATCTTGATGAAGCATCGGCCCCTGATTTTTTATATAAGGTTGAAGAGTATGTAGATTTTAACACTCTGCGCGGCTATGGAAATTTAGTCGCACAATGGGGCAGCGACGTTGAGGTTTCATTAAATACCAAAGTGGAATGTGTTGATTGGTCGGGAAAAGACGTCCTTGTAAAAACCGTTAAAGGATCAATACGGGCTCGTTGTCTCATAAGCACCGTGTCCAATGGAATATTGGCTGCGCAACACATTCACTTCAAGCCACGATTACCCGACTGCAAATTGGAAGCCATTCAAGGGCTGCCCATGGGTGCCGAAAATAAAATTGGGGTGCATTTTACCAAGGATGTTTTTGGACCCGGGGATAGCGGGTATTATCAGGCTTGGTCCAGTGAAGAACAGGGGGCTTACATCGATGTAAACCTCATGTCTACTAATGTCGTATCGGTTTTTATGGGTGGGCGTTTTAGTATCTGGATGGAGAAGCAAGGCCAGCAAGCAACTCGTGAGTTTGCCGTAGATCGCATTGCAGATATATTTGGTAATGATATTCGGCAGTCAGTCGGTCGTTCCATTGTTACCGCCTGGGTCACAGATCCCTGGACATTGGGCTCCTATGCCTCTGCTTTACCCGGTCAATATCACCAACGTGAATCATTACCGCTTGCCATTGATAACAAATTGTTTTTTGCTGGCGAGGCAACTGCCCGCGCTAATGGTACTTGCAGTGGTGCTTATTGGTCAGGGGTTCGTGCTGCTCATGAAGTAGCAGAAGTAATCCGTACTGGTTCTTTCAGCATCTGTCCGCCAAAATAGCCTTCACCCCGCTCAAGGCGGTCGACTGGCACACTGTGAATGCTCCGTACCAAGGTCGTCCGTCACGGTTTTCAATTCATTGGACCTGCGGTAAATGTTCATATTTCCCTGTTGATCAATCTTTATAGATCATATACCATCATTATCGATCATAAATACTCTTTCGACGATCACATACAAACAGGCATGCCATCACGAACTGTTAGTTCAGACAATGTGCGGAACACCGATCAGTAACATAGCACCGAGGAATACTTCCACATGAAAGAAGGAATACAAACGTCATTGATCGCCGAGGAAAACACCAGGCACATAAGCGGACTCCAACACGATTACGATGCACTCGGTGAAACGCTGTCGCGGAATGGGCTGGATATCGAGCAACTAACCAAGCACGCAGAGGCTTTTGAGGTTACCGTTCCATCCTGGGGGGTCGGCACCGGTGGCACACGCTTTGCGCGCTTTCCTGGTATAGGTGAGCCACGAAATATATTTGAAAAGGTTGAAGACTGCGCCATCATTAACCAGTTGAGTCGCTGCACCTCCCGTGTCTCGCCGCACTTCCCCTGGGACCGTGTCGATGACTTTTCCGAGCTAAGGCAACATGCTGAACAATTCGGATTGGCCTGGGATTCGGTGAACTCCAACACTTTCCAGGATCAACCCGTACAAGAACACTCATACAAATACGGCAGCCTGAGCCATACATCGCAAGCCGTCCGTGACCAGGCCATTGCCCACAACCTGGAGTGTATTGAGTATGGCCTTGAACTGGGCTCAAAAATCATCACAGTCTGGATAGCCGATGGCTCAAACCACCCCGGTCAGCAGCATTTCCAACGGGCATTTGAACGCTACCTGGACAGCACCGGCAAGATCTACGCTGCCCTGCCCGATGATTGGCAGATGCACCTTGAGCACAAAATGTTCGAACCTGCTTTCTATTCGACGGTGATCCAGGATTGGGGCAGCAGTATTCTTGCCGCGATGGAACTGGGCGAGAAAGCCAGGTCACTGGTGGATCTTGGTCATCACGCCCCCAATGTAAATATTGAAATGATCGTCTCCAGGCTGATCCAGTTCGGCAAGCTGGGTGGCTTTCACTTTAATGACAGCAAGTACGGCGATGATGATCTTGACGCTGGTTCATTACACCCCTACCAGCAATTCCTGATCTTCAACGAATTGAGCGATGCGGCGTACCGCCAGGTGGAAGGGTTTAATCCAAGCTACATGCTGGACCAATCACACAATGTCACCGACCCGGTCGAAAGCCTGGTCAATTCCGCTGTTGAAGTTCAGCGTTCGTACATCACGTCATTGCTGGTCGACCGGGAGGTTTTGTACGGATACCAGGATGCCAATGACGCCCTGATGGCTGCTAATACGCTGAAAGCATCCTTTAATACCAATGTTTCCCCGATCCTTGCCATGGCGCGCTTCAGGCAAGGCGGTGCGATTGATCCCATAGCCGCCTACCGTGGCTCAGAATATCGTCAACAGGTGGCAAAGGCGCGACCCTCCGTGGGCGGTGGTGGGTCCGGGATCGTATGAACAAGGAACTAATCGCCCTTTGTCATCGTTATGGCACATCGAAATTTGTCAGCGGTGGCGGGGGCAACGTTTCATGGAAGAACAAGAGTACCCTGTGGATCAAGGCGTCGGGCACATATCTCGCGGACGCCGATGAAACCACGCTCGTGGCGGTCAAACGTGAACCGCTGGGAGAGCTTTACCGTACCCCTGCCCCCCTCGAATCCAATGAGCGTGAAACCTGGGCAAAGCAAATTATCCAGTCAGCTGTAGAAGACAGTGTTTCATCCAGACGGCCCTCGGTAGAAACGCCGTTGCACGACTTATATGAGGCCGCGTACGTTGTCCATACGCATGCACCACTTGTCAACGGTCTCACTTGCGCGAGAAATGCAGAGTCTGCCTGCCGGGAGCTTTTCCCCGACGCCTTGTGGGTTCCCTACGTCGATCCGGGTGTCACGCTTTGCCTGCAGGTCAAGCAGCAATTTGAGGACTACGTAAGAGACCACGGCGCTGAGCCATCGGTCATTATCATGCAGAATCATGGCCTGGTCGTCGCCGCTAATGAACTGGCTGAAATTGACCTGATCCACGAGCGCATTTTCAGAGTGCTTGAAGACACCTACAGGAAAGCTGGCCTGGACACGGACTTCCCGGACTTTGTGGCAGGAAAAACAGACACCTTTCCGGCATCCGGACTGGCCAGCGACATTGATCTGGGAATACTTGCCCTGGAGTGTCCTGGAATACACCCTTCACCGGGACCCTTGACACCCGACCACATCGTTTACAGTGGTGTGGAACCACTCACCTCAGTAAACTCGAATGCGTTCACCAGCTATCGTGAGCGATTCGGATCCAATCCACAATTGCTTATCCACGAAGGGTCCTTGTATGCCCTTGGGACAACCGGTTCACAGGCCAGAACGGCCAGTGCACTTGCCGCTGACGGCGCCCATGTTTTGCGTTTGACTGAAGCATTTGGCGGAGCAAACTTCATGTCTGAAGAGCAATGGCGGTTCGTTGTCAATTGGGAAGCCGAGGCTTATCGTCAGTCGGTTGCCGAGAGCTATTAGACCTTCAGACAGACGTACATTACCCTTCACTGAACTCAAAACTGGCAACCTACACTATCGTTCCGGTCGGCTTCGACTGCGTATGCTTGCAAACGCCTCGTCAAACTCCCTGGCTGGATTTGTTGAACAGAGGTACCTACAAGCGTATTTGAATTTATTCTGCAAGTAAATGAGATTGGGATAAAAAATGAAAAAGCCAATATTACAGAGATTTGCACCGATACTTTGGATAGTTGCTGGTGTGCTTTTCTTGCTGCCCATTAGCTCAATTTAAGCTCCCATTAAGGTTCAGACTGCTAAATTCTAACCGGGAGGGTTATGAATACCCCCCACGGGTCGTAATTCATATTTTGGTTTTGCTGACCAGGTTCCCGTGGTGAAAGTTTTCTCAGGGAACAAAATAACTTGAAACGGGGAGTACCTTCATGGCAATGCCTCAGGATTTAGTAGGGCGCTACATCGAGTACAAGATTGACATGGGCGGTGGAGGTGGCACCACTGACTACGGGCAAGTCCTGACCACGGAAATAGATCGAGCATCAGTAGTTATCTACAACACGGGTCTGGTGCAAATAGGTGCGCCCTGGGTTTTCTACTACCTGAAGTATGTCCCCGGTGCAGTGACTGTCGCACCACTCCAGGGACGACCGGTCATGACGGGCCCGTTGAGTGGCTGCTATATTTTCAGATACTCGCAGAACGGTTCAAAACTGGCTCACGTCGGGACGGCACACACGCCCACGGACCCCGGTACACTAGCGGCAAAAACAGCGTGGGGAGGCGTGATGGCGGACAGGGCTGTAAACAATGTCACCGGCAGTTCGCCCTTCCACTGTTTCACTACCGTTGACTTCGGTAACGCGATGATCAAGGGCGGCCAGCCGCCGATAATCGTCGGATATTATACCGATGCGGCGAGCTACGCCATGCTGCTCTCGAAAGTTCCCACGGCCAACCTGCCCCACAGCTACAAAGGGCGGGCCCTGCTGCGGGTGAGTTCAGTCAAGCAGATGACCATGCAGAGTTGGGCGACCATTCGGCAGGGACCGAAATTCGTCGGAACGGCCCCGCCGCTCCCATCCCGCGTGGGCCGAGCTCCACCGGTTCCATCACGCGTGGGGAGACGAAGGGCGCCTCACTGAAGGGAGGACCCCACTATCACACCCTGAACCTGGAAGAACCGGGCGGGCCTCTGGAGTGCTT
>Ga0164315_10001222_pt1 | contig 19272 bp, 19 predicted proteins | sample GuaBasSedimGuay6_FD_113737 | JGI IMG/M metagenome (GOLD analysis project Ga0164315, IMG submission 113737) | Subseafloor sediment microbial communities from Guaymas Basin, Gulf of California, Mexico - Guay6, Core 4569-2, 0-3 cm | ecosystem: Environmental > Aquatic > Marine > Hydrothermal vents... | reverse complement strand
CGGATCACCGCTTCATACATCCGGGAGACATTGTAGGCATAAGCCCGGCGCACTTTTCGCATATGCAGCTCATAGCCGCCGGATTGCAGATACTCTGCCACGGCCATTTGGGGCAGGGTCGCCGTTGCCAGACTAAAGGTAAATTTAAGCCACTCGATTTTGGATTGATACCTGCCAGCAGCTACCCATCCCACCCGGTAACCCGGACAAAGGGTTTTGGAAAAAGAAGAGCATAACAGCACCAGGCCCTTTTTATCATATGCCTTGCACACCGTTGGCCTAATGTCGGGAAAATGCAGCTCACCACTGATGTCAACCTCAATTAAAGGAATATCCAGACCTTCCAATAGATGAACCAATTGCTTCTTTTTTTCATCGGGAATGCAGCTTCCCAGAGGATTGTTGTAATTTGAGATCACAAGACAGGCTTTGACCGGGGTCTGCTCAATGGCAAACATGAGGGTGTCTATGTTAATGCCTTCACTGGGGTGGGTGGGTATTTCAAGGGCTTTGAGCCCCATGGATTCCATACTCTGGAGAATCCCAAAATAGGTGGGGGATTCAATGGCAACAGTATCTCCTGCTTTGCAGGTGGCTCTTAAGCAAAGATCAATGGCTTCAATGCAGCCCGTTGTTGTGATAATTTCATCCGGGCCGAAGCTGGCACCGGCCTTTACGGCTTTTCGGGCAATCTGGATGCGAAGGGGTTTGTATCCCGGGGGGATATCATATTTTATACTGTCCACACTTTTCCGGCGGGCGATAGAGGCCAAAATGCGGTTTAACTTGTCCGCAGGCAACAGGCTTGAATTAGGGGTGGCGGCACCCAGGGGAACCAGATTGGGATTGAAGATATCTTTCATGATCATCATGGTGAGCTCATGGGTGTGGACTTTTGTGGGATCACATTGAGGAGAAGAAATATCCGGAACCGGAACAGACTTTGAAAACCGGGCTCTTACATAATATCCGGATTGCGGCTTTGCTTCGATCAGACCCTGGCTTTCCAGCAATCCATAGGCCTGGAGAACCGTGGTTACGCTGACGCGTTTTTGTATGCTCATTTCCCGAACCGATGGGATGCGCTCACCTGCCCGATAGGTTTGGCTATCAATCATCTGGGCGATACGTTCGGCCAGCTGTTCATATAATTTACTGTTTTTATGGAGTTTTCCGGTTGCTGTTGTTGTCATTTCCATTCCTTGCCTTTGCCTGTTTTTAAGAAATAGGGTACAAATTGTTATGCATTATACCAGTACAGTTTATAAAAAATCAAATTGTTATGGAAACAAAACCAAATAATTGAATCTGTTATTTAATTTATTTGGACTTATAATATCAACCATGGTCGAAAATAAAAAAATCTTAGATACGACCACCCATTGGTTTTAAAAAAGGAGACACATAAAATGACATTTAAAAAAATTAGCTCCAATTCAATTAACAAAGATGTGAAAGACATTCATAAAAAAATCATCCATATTGTAAAACCCGGAAAATCAGGCAAAGAAATCACCTGCCTTGGCGGAACCATCTGGATTACACAGGAAGGCGACGGTATTGACAGAATATTGACCTGTGGTGATATCTATCAGTCCAGGATTCCCGGGATGATTATTATTGAAGGACTTGAGCATTCAAAAATCAAGATTTCTTCTTTGCAAAAAGTTGAAATAATTGGCAATTTTCAGAACAAAAGACAACCCCAACTGGCCTGCAGCTAGGGCCAGGAAAAACAAAAGGAGATATTTATACGACACACCCCAATTTGTTAGACACTTACTTATTTAAAAAAGCCCTGGTGTAAAAACCAGGGCTTTTTTTTGAGAAACCACAAATGACTCAGCCTGGATTATTGAATTTTGAAGACTGGACATTCGAATTATTATCCCGTATATCCGTACGGTTTTTAAAGGAAGTATTTTAAATAGCTGCTTCATTTGGTTAACATCCGGATTTACCTCAAAAGCGGGTATTTCCAAGAAAAATGACTGAGCACCACAAAAACGAGGACCAATGATCCCTGAAATCATACCCAATACGGAAATGCCTGACTACAGCCGCAAGTGGCACGCCATGGCAGCAGTGGGCCAAACTGTTGGTGTTGCGGTCATCGGTGCCATCTGGGCCGGTCGGACTATCTTTTATGCCGGGACCGGAACCAGCGGAGGCGCCACTCTGGCACCGGTTGATGCTCAAATAGGCGGGTTACATAATGCGTTTCTTACCGCGGCTGTTTTTATCAGCATTGCTTTGGTGCTCAGCATTCGGGCATACTTTCAGGAAAATCGACAAGCCGGTAAATAAGCTATTTTTGAAAAAATAAAAAAAGGGCCTGATAGATTTTTCAGGCCCCTTTTCAAAAAAAAATCTCTTTAAATAATTTTAAAGATCATTAATGGCTTCGGTAAGCTCAGGCATAAACTCCAGAATATCAGTAACAATACCCACATCCGCTACCTGAAAAATCGGTGCTTTGGAATTTTTATTTACAGCAACGATAAAAGGATTGCCTTTTAAGCCGCCCAGATGCTGAAACGAACCTGAAATCCCCATGGCCATGTATACTTTTGGCTTAACCGTCTGGCCGGAGGTTCCAACCTGGCGTGATTTCTCAAGCCATTTGGCATCCACAATAGGCCTTGAACAGGATACAACCGCGTTCATTGCTTCAGCTAGTTCCTGGGCTATTTCAATATTGTCTTCATCCTCAATACCGCGGCCAACGGACACGAGCACATCAGATTTAGTAATATCAACATCTCCCACTTCTGCCGCAACAAGCTCAAGAAATTTTCTTTTTGCGGAAAGATCCCCGGCATCACCTGATTTATCCTTTACTGACCCGCCGGCTGATCCGCCTTCAATGGGAGCAAAAGAACCGGGTCTGACCGTCATAACCGCGCCGGAAGATATATCAATGGTCACATGGGTACTGACAGCCCCGCCAAGTTCCTGGCGAATCCCTTTCAAGATTGTTCCGTCTATTCCCTCAAAATCAACCATATCCGCGGCATAAGCGCAATCCATCTTAATGGACAGACCAGGACCCAGGTCCATTCCAAAGGTATTATGCGCGACAAGGAAAATAGCATCGGAAGGGATGATATTCACCAGTGCTTTTCGAACAATGTCTGCATTGGGGTAGGCAAGATCTGCATGGTCGATTTTTATCACTTCCGAATAAATAGCAGTCATCTCATTGGCTACTTTATCAAGATCAGCTCCTGACCCTGCTACAATAGCTGTTAAGGATGCTTTTTCATCAATTTTTCCGGCAGCCGTCGGATACTCCAGGGCCACATCTTCAGCCACACCGTTATTAAATGGGATATATGCAAAAATCTGTGTCATGATTATAGCCCTCCTTTTGCTTTAAGCTTTTCAATCAGCTTTTCAATAATCTCGCCAGTTGCGCCTTCAAGCATTTCAGCACCTTCACCCGTATCAGGAACAAAGTAATCAACTCTTCGGGTTTTTGCTCCGGCTTTTCCGACAATGGCAGCATCAAGACCAAGGTCGCCCGGTCCTTTAACAGGAATGTCAACACTGGCAACTTTTCTGATACCCCGGATACCCACATAGCGGGGCTCATTAATACCGGTCTGGATAGAGAGGACACAGGGCAGTTGCATTTCATTCATTTCCTGGTTTCCACCCTCAATCTCTCTGCCCACTATTATTTTGCCCTCTTTCACCTCAATTTTATTCACCAGGGATGCATAGGGATAATCCAGCATTGCCGCAACCATTCCACCCACCTGTCCTGCTCCTTCATCTGCCTGAGCACCGGATAATATCAGGTCGTACTTACCTTTTTCAATTTCTGTCTTAAGAATGGTTGCAATGCCCTTACCATCAGATCCTTCAAAAGCATCATCTGAAAGCAGGATACCATTGTTGGCACCCATTGCCATCTCACGCCGTAACACTTCTTCTGATTCATCATCACCAACCGTGATAACAGTCACACTCCCGCCGACTTTATCAACAATCTGAATGGCTTCTTCAACGGCATAATTATCCCATTCATTCACTGAGTAAACCAGATCATCACGATCAAGATCATTCCCCGCACTATTGAGTTCAAATTCATTCTCAGCAGTATCCGGTACTCTCTTGACACATACCAAAATTTCCATATTGCCTCCTTTTAAATCAATTGTCTGTCAGTTTTTTTAATATAAGTGCTGCTCAATAAGTTCTGTAAAATCCAAAGCTTCTATCTGGCCTTCTTTTCCTGCGACCTTGATCGCATCCTGGATATTCACCAGGCAAAAGGGACAGGCAGTTACAATGACAGTTGCTCCGGCCTCAGCAGCCATATTGACTCTTAAAACACCCATTCTTGTGTCTTCTTCCGGTTCATAAAAAAGCATCAACCCGCCACCGCCGCAGCAGAAGGATCGATCACGGCTCTTTTCAAGTTCCACTCTTGTTAACCCTTCAATGGCATCCATGGCCTGTCTGGGTTCTTCATACACCCCATTGTGCCGGCCCAGATAGCATGGATCATGATAGACATAGACCTTCTCAGGATTCCGGCAGGGTTTAAGGTCAAGTTCACCGGATTTAATTTTCCGGGCAACCACCTGGCTGATATGCTTAACAGGAGGAAGGCCGTCATAATCATTTTTCAATGCATTATAGGCATGGGGGTCTGCCGTCACAATCTGCTTGACACCCGTTGCCTTTATTGCATCAGTATTCTGCTCTTTTAAATCCTGGTACAGCATCTCCTCGCCAAACCGCAAAACCTCATTGCCGCTGTCCTTTTCCAGTTTACCAAGGATACCAAAATCAATATCTGCTTTTTTAAGAATAATGGATGTCCGTCTGGCAATGTTCTGGATATTATCATCATAGGATGTAATACTGTCCACAAAATAAAGAACATCTGCTTTATCCCTGGCAAGGTCTTTAATCCGCCAGCTTGCTTTGAATTCTTTATCCTTTGCCCAGTCCGCCCGCTTTTTCTCCATTTTTCCATAGGGATTACCCCTTTTTTCCAGGGCTTTCAAGGGTTTCTGCAGGGATTGCGGTACCATGCCTTCGTCCACCATCCCCCGTCTCAAATCAACTATCTTATCTATGTATTCAATCCCCAGGGGGCACTCTTCTTCACAGGCACCACATGTGGTGCAGGACCAGATTTCATCTTCCGTATAAATGTCTTGTACCAATAAGCTGCTTTTATATATCTCACCTGAAAGCGGATAATTTTTAAACATCAAATCTCTTGCTTTAATGGTAATAAACCGGGGTGATAAAGGACGGCCCACGGCATTGGCAGGACATTGATCAGAACACCTGCCGCAATCGGCACACGAGTAAAAATCCAGCATATGCTTCCAGGTAAAATCTTCAAGTTTTTTAACACCAAAAGATTCAAGATCATCCAGTTTGTCATCGGAAACCCCATACATGACCGGTTTTATTTTACCTTTTTTAACCCTCATGAAAAAGACGTTAAAAATAGATGTAATCACGTGAAAATGTTTTCCCAGGGGTAAAAAGCACAAGAAAAAGAAAAATGTCAAATCATGAACAAAATAAGTAAAAATATGAAGCCCCTGGAGAAAATTTTGAGGGACCGAAGAAAGAATTGCCCTGAATATCCAGACCAGAGACAACGGCGCTAAAAAATGCTCCGCACCGGTATGCTGGAATTCATAGGCAAGCTGGGAAGCTTCAAAAAGACTTTCTGAAATCATCAGTGTTGCAATAATCCCCAATACAAATACAGCTTCTGACGTATGATCCTTGCCATATTTTTCCGGAACGGCATATCGTTTGGGTTTAAAGATCCCCCTTCTGATAGATGCAATGATACAGGCAACAAGGACAATGGTTGCAGCATAATCCCTTATAAAATTATAGATATTGCCTAAAAATCCACCAAAACCGGGCAATACAAATCCATCTGAAAGACCGATAATAACAAGTGAACTAGAACGAATGGACAAAATTAAGAACCCGGCAAAAATGGAGATATGAAGCACACCTGCCAGCATGTATCTTGGTTGCCTCATCTGCCCCAGCCAGACAAAGATAAGATTTTGCACCCTTTTTCCAATATGGTCAAACCGGTTATCCGGGTTTGACCTCACAAGTGGTGCGATTCGCCTGGCCATGATATAAGCAAAAATCCCTATCCCGACCACAGGTATTATAAATGACAATATTGCTGCGGGGAATATCCCAAAAAGTTTAAAACTTGCCGGACCAATTATTGAAGTCATACTTCTTTACCTCCCAAATATTTCTTGCCCTTAAGAACATAAACTCAAAATGCTTTAATAAACCTGAAAGAACACGTCAAGTAAAAAGCCTTATTCAATAAATTTATATTATTCAAATACTATATTGTGTTTAGTTTCCTCGAACGCCTGTCATATAAAGATCCACCAGAGGATCTGCCATTGAAATCAGATCGTATCTGCCGGCAGCAGACACCCAGGTACCGATCACGCCTTCCACAGCTCCAAGAATAAACCGCTTGACAAGGCCCACAAAAAGGTCCTGGCGCATGGACCCTTCGATCTGTCCCTGCTCAATGATATCTGATAATAAATCAAGATACATTTTTGATATATCTTTAATTTGAGGCTCAATATCCCTTAAATATCTTACCTCTGATCGAAAAATAATGGCCATGTTTTTATCATTTTGAAATTCCTCAAGATGGCACCGGATTAAATAGCGTAACTTATCTTCAGCATTCTTACCTTTTTCAACAGCTGCATGCATTTTTTTAAACACTGCATCCGTTTTAAAACTGATGAACTGGTAGAGAATGTCATCTTTATTTTTAAAATACAGGTATAGAGTTCCATCGGCCACACCTGCGTTGGCTGCTATTTGTGATATGGTTGCTTTATAAAAGCCATATTCTGCAAATATGGCACCGGCACTATTTAATATTTTATTATATTTTGCCGATTTGTTTTTCTGCAAATCTGATTTATTATTCTGCAAGCGTGTATCATCCTTCCTTAAAATAAATGAATAAAGATTCATTATCTAACAAAAGATTTTTATAAATGTCAAGCAGTTAATCATTATTATAAGCTTTATGGATAAAATTAATTTTATCTTATCTTACAGATAGTTATAAATAAATAAATTTTTCTATTTTAAAGGATAGCTCTTGTTTTATTTCCATAGATTGTTCATGAATTAATATTCATTCTTTGATACTTCTTGATTTTAAATCCGTTTCGTGCAAAAGATATCTAAAGTTTTAAATTACTCTAAAAAAAATTTTAGGAGGACATTATGATGAAAACTTTCAACTACTCTTCAGACTTTAAAAACGCACTTGACCTTGGAAGACCTCCGAATATAAAAAAGCTTTTCCCAAACTCCAAAGCCCTTGTTGTCAGCGGGAAATATATTGATCATGCCATGCTGCTCAAAAAAAACTGCATGACCATTGCCGCGAACGGGCGGAACTCTTTTGTGATCCGGGGGGCACTTGCGGCAGCCCAACGTGCCAATGCCGCGATTATAATTGAAATCGCCAGATCCGAGGGCGGAACAAACGCCTATTGTGCGATAAATTTATGGAATATTGCAAGGTTGACGGATGCCTTTATGAACGAACTTGGCATTACTATTCCTGTTGCTATCCATGCGGATCATTTCGGCATTAAAAAACCGGAAGAAATTGAACCGGCTAAAACAGAAATTGTATCATTGTTTGATGCAGGAATTACTTCCATTGCTATTGATGCCTCCCATATGCCCGATGACCAGAACCTTCTGGCCAATCTTGAATTGTCACCCTATATTCCCGCTTGGGCAGGCATTGAAACAGAAGTGGGTGAAATAAAAGGTAAATTAGGACTTTCAACGGATCAGGAAGCGCTTTTCCTCATTCAGGGACTCAATGCCCACAGTATTTTTCCCAACTGGATTGCCTTAAATAATGGGACAACCCATGGTATTGAAGCCAGCGATACAGGCATCAATGTTGAGTTAACCCGAAAAATCCACGGAGCAATTTCCAAATATAATGTTTCCGGTGCCCAGCACGGGACCTCGGGCAACAATTCCGAAAGGCTCCGGGAAATAGCCGCAAAGACAAGGACAACCAAAGCCAATGTGGCAACTGCCCTGCAAATGATCTCCTGGGGTCTTAAGGTCAATGATTATGGAAACGCCATTCTTGACAATGGCCATTTTATCAAACAAAAAAACAGGGGCGTTTCAGAAGAAATGTGGGCAGATATGCTGGCCTATGCAAAAGCAAATAATTTAACGGGGGGAAACTTTAAAAAACTCAACCTTCCCTTTGAAAACAAATTTCTGGCCCAGCCCAAAAAAATCCGGGACCGGATGGCAAAGGATGTTGAAGAATTTGTATACGGCCTTTTAACCCGGGTATTCAACGCAACGGACACAGCCCCTTTCGTGATAGATGAAATCTTAACGAATAAATCCCATGACCTGGGTTTCAAGGCTGAAAAAATAGAATCTGAAAATGATTGGACAAAAGAAAAAATTATGCAAAAAGCGTTAAGCATAACCAGTGATAAGGGAGCTGAGGGCAATTTTGACGATTGATGAAAATAATCAAGACAATTGTCTGTCATAGGATTTTTTTGCCCGGGTCCACAGCAGATCTATCTGTTCTTTTGAAAGGTTTTTGAGCCTGACCTTATTTTTCTTTAATTCTTTTTCCATCAGCCTGAATCTGCCTTCAAATTTGGCAGTAGAACTCGCAAGCGCTGTTTCCGGGTGAAATTTGGCAACCCTTGCTACATTAACAAGGCTAAACAAAATATCACCGAATTCCATTGCTGCCTCATTTTGATCCCCGGTTTTTAACGCGGCATCAAATTCATTCATTTCATCTTTGACCGTGTCCAGTACCTCATGGATATTATCCCAGTCAAATCCTTCTTTTACTGCACATTCAGATACTTTTAACGCCCTGATCAAAGATGGCATGCCTTTAGGAACACAATCCAGTGCAGATATTCTTTTATGCCCATTCTCCTTGTTTTCGCAATTTTTTATTGCCTCCCACTGAAGGAATAGCTCCTGGTCTGTTGACACCTTTGCATCTGCATATACATGGGGGTGACGTCGAATCATTTTTTTTGCGACCTGCTCAATTACATCTGAAAGCATAAAGGCTTTTCTTTCTTGAAAAATCTCCAAAATAAAAACCAGCTGGAACAAAACATCTCCCAATTCCTCGCAAACATTTTGCATGTCTTGTTTAGCGATAGCCTCTTCGAGTTCATAAGTTTCTTCTGCAAGGCATTTCCACATGGTTTCAGGTGTCTGTTTTCTGTCCCAGGCACACCCGTTTTCACGTCTTAATGTTCTGATAATGGCAAACAGCGTCTCTAAAGTTTCCATTTTTTCTGAATTCCTTCCAGGTGTTTTAAAAAATCATTTCTGGAATTTTTGGAAATAAACCCGGTCATGGCCTGGGATACTTTTGCAACATAAGGAGAAAATTTTGAATCGGTTAAAATGCTTGATTCAGGCAAAAAGGTTGTGATCATAATAAAAAGAACCGAAGCGACCAGTATGCCTTTGGCCGCACCAAAAAAAAGACCCATGGATCTGTCAAGCCAGCCTAAAAAAATAAGCTTTAAAATTTTTCGAATCACTATGGAAATAATATTTACAATGATGAAAATAGAACAAAATAAAATAAAAAAAGCGACAAGATTTCTGATATCCGGAATTTTAATAAGTTTTTCAACATAGACCGCTATCAGAGGATAGTATGTAGAAGCACCGTAAAACCCTGCAAAAACTCCGATGATTCCGGATACCTCTCCTATCAACCCGTTAAATATACCCCTTATCAGACAAAACGAGATAATAATAATTATAGAGATATCAAAAATGTTCATATTTTCCCTTTTTGCTTTATTAAAAGTGCTTTTTCAATAACAATTAACCTGTTTTTTAGTCAAGATTTTTATTGACCTTTAGGCAAATAAAATGCACCCTATAGGCCATGGAAAGTATGACATTTCAAAACTCAACGCTTGCCCGGGAGCTTTTTGGTCATCAAAACCACAACCCGGACAAAATTTGTGAGGCGTTTAAAGTCGATATGAACTCCCAGCTAAAAGATATTTTTTCAAACACTATATTTAAAACCGTCAAAAATAAAGCCATCACCCCAAGAAATCCTTCCCAGCAAAAATATGTTACAGCCATACTGAAAAATGATATTCTTATTTCCATTGGCCCTGCCGGGACAGGGAAAACCTACCTTGCCATGGCCATGGCAATGGCTGCATTCTCAAAAGGGGAAATAAAAAAAATTGTATTGACAAGACCTGCCGTTGAAGCAGGAGAGGCTTTGGGATTTTTACCCGGAGACCTGGCCCAGAAAATCAACCCATACCTGCGGCCTTTATATGATGCGCTTTATGACATGATGGACTTGGAAAAAGTCAAAGCACTCATTGAACAGGATACCATTGAAATTGCTCCACTTGCCTTTATGCGGGGCAGAACATTAAACAATGCGTTTATTATCCTGGATGAAGCCCAGAATACAACATCAGAACAAATGAAAATGTTTTTAACACGAATCGGCTATGGATCAAAAGCCATTGTCACCGGGGATATTACACAAACTGACCTGCCGGCCGGGAAAAAATCCGGTCTGATTGAAGCCAAAGACATTTTAACCCGGATAAAAGGGATTGAATTTATTTATTTTTCAAAGAATGACGTTGTCCGCCATAAACTTGTAGCAAGCATTATAGACGCTTATGAAAAAAAACAAAACCAAACTTAACATACAACAGACCAAAGAATTCCTTCAGACAACACCTTATGTGTTGTGGCTGATGCTGATACTTATCACTCTCCTGTTTACTATTACCAACTATCCTGAACAGGGCCAGACATCCTATTCCTATGTCATCGGAGATGTGGCCAAAAGGGATATAAAAGCACCGAAAAATTTCTTTGTGGAAGATAAAGAAGCCACCAGCCTTAAAAAGGATGAGGTAAAAGACTCCGTTAAAAATATTTATGATTTTGATGCCGGCCTGATAGAAAAACTATCTTCCCGCATTGATGCGGCCTTTAATATTCCCCATGCCTTGTTTATAAAAATAAAAAAAAATCCGGCACCGGAACCGACATTTGCCATTGTATTGAATACCAAACCTGAATTTGAGGAAAAACTTGGAATCGAGATCAGCAATGGCGCTTATTCTATTTTATACAAGAATCAATTCTCTTCTGACACAGTGCAAAAGATTAAAACCATTATTGAAAAAATCCTTACCAATGGAATTGTGGCCAATAAAGAAATTTTACTAAAGGAATCGAACAAGGGAATTATTCTTCGAACCATTGGTTCCAAAGAAGAGGTGACTGTCAATAATTTAAAAGTCTTTTATGGTCCGGATCAGGCAAAAACCATGGTACGCATCGAAGGTCAACCCCTGTTAAAAGGCATCAACTATAATCTTTCCAACCTCATCGTTGATCTGTGTCAAAGGTTATTGCAACCCAATATAACCTTAAATAAAAATGAGACGGAAAAAAGAATCCAGGAAGCTGAAGCCCAGATCAAACCCATTTTATACCAGATCAAAACCGGTGAAATGATTTTAAGGGAAGGTGAGCGGGTAGACAAGATACAATTGGTAAAACTTCTATCCCTCCAGGAACAGGTAAAAGAAAAGGATATTTTAATTTCCAGCACGGGGATTGCCCTTATCACTTTTTTCACCATCCTGGTTATTTACCTTCTGTTTTTAAAGGACCACAAAAAATTACGAACTGCCCACAATAAACACATCTTTTTTCTGGCTTTGGGGCTTATCCTTTTTCTGACCTTTGCCAAAGCGTCAACTTATATTGCCCAGTCGGCAAATCTGGATGCATCATGGGATATTTCCTCTCTGTCATTTTTCATGATCATTCCCATCCCTGCCGCTGCCATGCTGACCTGTCTTTTTCTGGGATTTGATATTGCCGTTTTTTTCACCATTATTCTTTCCTTACTGACAAGCCTTATATTTTCAGGCAGTTTTGCAGTTTTTGTTTTTTTCTTTTTGTCCAGTATTACGGCTGCATATTGGATCAAATCGCGACAGGCAAGGAAAAACTTTATCATTGCCGGTTTCAAGATTGCTGTCTTTAATGGGGTTCTGGCCATTTCCATTGGATTTTATTCTCTTGCCCAGCCCGATGCGATCATTCTGGCAAAAGAAGTGGCCATGGCGTTTTGCGGCGGTCTTTTTTCAGCTACCCTGACCATTGGATTTGCACCGCTGATTGAATTTCTCTTTGACTATACAACAGACTCAAAACTTTTGGAATTATCAAATCTTGATCAGCCCCTGATCAAAAAATTGATGATTGAAGCCCCGGGAACGTATAACCACAGTGTCATTGTTGCCACTTTGGCGGAAGCTGCTGCCTCTGCAATAGATGCCAGCGGCCTTAAGGCTAAAGTGATGGGATATTACCATGACATCGGAAAACTGGATAAAAAATTATATTTTATTGAAAATCAGGCAGATGGAAAAAACAGACATGACAAACTGTCTCCTTCCATGTCAGCTCTTGTTTTAATAGGCCATGTAAAAAAGGGTGTCGGCCTTGCAAAAGAATATAAACTGGGAAATGAAATTATTGACGGGATTGTTCAACATCACGGCACATCTTTGATTAAATATTTTTATCAAAAAAGCTTAAACAGCGGCAATGACATGGTAAAAGAAGAGGACTTCAGGTATCCGGGTCCCAAACCTCAAACCAGGGAGGCCGGGATTGTTATGCTGGCAGATGTTGTTGAAGCTGGTGTTCGTGCGCTGGAACGCCCCACCCCTGCAAGAATCCAGGGGCGGGTCAAAGAACTGATCAATGATATTTTTGCAGACGGACAATTAGAGGAATGTGAACTGACTTTAAAAGACCTGCATCAGATTGCAAAAAGTTTTAATAATATTTTAACCAGTATTTATCACAGCCGGATAGAATACCCGGATAAATCCCCGGGAAAAAATCAGGAAAAGAAAAAAGAAAAAGATGGCGCATCTAAAAATACTGATCGACAACCAGCAAAAAAAGAAAATATCATCGGAATCCATCAGGCAAAAGACAAAACAAATCTTAAACGCCTTGGGTTGTGAAGCCCATGAAATATCCCTGGTAATGACGGACAACACTCAAATTCAACGGCTCAACAAGACATACAGGGGAATTGATAAGCCCACAAATGTTCTGGCATTCCCAATGCAGGAAGGTCAATTTGCAGATATCACACCCGGCCTTCTGGGAGATGTTGTCATTTCCTGTGAGACAGCTCAAAAAGAAGCAGACGATGCAAACATCACATTTTTGGAAAGAATGTCCCAGCTTCTGATCCACGGCATTTTGCATTTGATGGGGTTTGATCATGAAACAGGTCCGTATGATGCCCGGATAATGGAAACAAAAGCTCTTGAGTTATTAAGAAATCTGGAGCCCAATAAAGACTTGAATGTATTTTAAAAGAGGGAGGTAAAAATCAAATGGCTGGACTAGCTGTAAATGTAGATCACGTGGCAACTCTAAGAGAAGCCAGGGGAGCCACCTATCCTGAACCCGTTGCAGCGGCCATTGCCGCCGAGACAGCAGGGGCAGACGGAATCGTCGTTCATTTAAGGGGGGACCGCCGCCATATCCAGGAAAGAGACGTCAGGCTGTTGAGAAAAATAGTACAAACCAAACTCATACTGGAAATGGCGGCTACAAGTGAAATGTTAGGGATTGCAATGGATATCAAACCTGATAGTGTCAGCCTTGTCCCTGAAACAAAAGAAGAGATCAGCACCGAGGGGGGACTGGATCTGATCACCCATGAAAGCCATATCCGGGAGACTGTCTTGACTTTAAAAAATGCAGGCATTGATGTCTGCATTTTTATTGACCCATCTCTTGACCAGATCAAAATTGCCCATAAAATTGATGCAGATATGATTGAAATCCATACGGGTGCTTTTTGCGATGCAAAAACAAATGCCGGAAAACAAAAAGAATTTTTAAGAATCGTTGATGCGGCCAAAATCGGAACCAAATTAAAACTTGAGGTAAACGCAGGCCATGGCATTGGCTACAATTCCGTTAAAGCATTTAAGGGGCTTGATGAAATCAGCGAATTCAGTATTGGACACAGCATTGTTGCAAGATCAATACTGACAGGTATGGAACAGGCGGTCAGGGATATGAAACAATTAATTTGCGCACTTTGATGGTGTTTTAGGGTTTAGGATTTAAGTTTTAGGATTTAGGATATATTCCTGCCTGTACGAATCATATCCACCCCGACTTTTGTACAGCTTCCGACACACCGGACAGGTTATTGGAAGACACTGTCTTAAATACCTGTTTTAAGCCGGCAGGCGCATTTTCCACAACAAATCCGTTCCCTGACCAGGACAGAAGGTCATGGTCATTATAGTCATTTCCCACGCAAAGAACATTCTTGCGGTTTAATCCACGCCTTTTAACAAGCCAGGAAGCTGCACGGCTTTTGGAGACACTTTTGTGAAAGATCTCTATCCAGGATGATTTTTTGTCCAGCGGGGAAGTCGCATGGATGACACTGAAGCCGGATAAATCCTTTTTGATGATTTCCAGGGAATCCATATCTATTCCGCCCGGTATAATTGCCAGGACTTCAGTGGCTGGATCTTCATGGCAATACCCTTGCCCAAGCGGTAATGCAAATTCTTTGTAAAGGTCCAGCCTGGCATAAAAATCCGGATTCTCCTGCCCATAAGATTGATATAAAAAATGGCGGGTATCAGGTATGGCTTTGTGTACCATATAGTCAAATTTTCCATGGTCCAGGTAGTCAACTATTTTTCTAATATCTGAATAGGGCAATGCTTTTTGATATATCATCCTGCCCCCTGGAAATTCCATGATGCCGGCACCCGTTGAAAAAATAAGGTAATCAATGGGCAAAAAACCATCTGCCATGCCGATATTCTTTAAAGCCTTTTCAAAAGAATATGCAGACCGGCCCGTTGCAATAGCCGTAATAATTTTTTTCCGCCTTAACATTTCAAGAGTTCTGATATCTTTACGAGAAATGGTCTTATCATCGTTTAATAAGGTTCCATCAAAATCAATGATAAAAAATTTTCCCCCTGTTTTCATATATTCCCCATAAAAAATATTTGGTTTAACGTCAAAATGTGATACCTGTTTTTAAACGGATAAACAATAAGGCTTTTTATGAACAAAAAAAATCCAATAATATTATCAGCTATTTTGCGGCATTTAAAAACACAGCCCTCTTTTGAATCTGTTGGTATCAAATCATACAGAACTCTTCTTGAAAAATCTGCCCTTGCTTTTAGACCGGATAAATCCATTAAACTTAAATCCTTTCATATAGACTCCATTGAAGCTCAATGGGTTTTGCCATTATATTTTAACGAAAACCGGATCATCATGTATATCCATGGCGGCGGATATATTGCCGGCTCCATAAATTCCCACAGGGATCTTGCATCACGAATCGCTATCGCTTCCGATGCAAAAGTGTTGATTTTCAACTATGCCCTGGCCCCGGAACATCCATATCCAAAAGGTCTTATGGATGTAAAGACTGTTTATCAATGGCTTGTGGATAATTTTTTATATCCTCACAGGATAAGCCTTGTTGCAGATTCTGCAGGGGCAGGCCTCGGTCTTGCCCTTTTATCCGAGCTTCAGAAAAATGGCATCCCCTTACCCGTATGCACGGCATTGATCTCGCCCTGGATTGATCTGGAATGCAAAAATAAATCCCATATTGAAAACAATGATAAAGACCCTATGCTCAGTCAAAGTATCCTGAAAAAAACGGCCCGCCTTTATACTGACCAGGACTTATCTCTCCCCTTGATATCCCCTGTTAACAATAAATTTTCAGGAATCACACCCCTGTTGATTCAAACGGGTGAACAGGAAGTCTTAATTGATGACTCAAAAATCCTGGCAGAAAATTTAACCCGGTCCGGGGTAATGGTCCAACTGGAAATCTGGAAAGACATGTTCCATGTATGGCATTATTTTGCCAAATATCTTTCCCAGGGAAGACAGGCCATTAAACAAATAGGTAATTTTATTAAAAAATATTCCTGACAGCTATTTTTTCTTTTTCATTGCCTCAAGAAAAAGGCTTTCCATGGTTCCTATAGATTTTGTTTCTTTAATATTTGCAAATTCTTTCCAATTGTCGCCCTCTTTTTGATCCGGCGATGTCAGTGTGAGCCTTCTTTTTTCCTCATCCACCTCCTGGATCATCACCTGGACTGAATCACCGGGCTTTAACTTTTCAAAATCCGAGGCGTTTGCAGCATTGCTGATGTTGGATGATGGCATCAATCCTGTCACCCCGGGCTCAAGATTTATGAAAAGACCGAATTTTTCTTTTTTCTCCAGGCGCCCTTCTACAATTGAGCCAAGGCCATATCTGGCTGAAGCACCGGTCCATGGGTCACCCAGGGCATCCTTAATACTCAATGAAATTCTCCTGCTGTCCATATCAATGGATTTGATAACCACCTGGACTATTTCCCCCGCCTGAACCACATCATCGGGCTTAAGAACTCTTCGGGTATGACTCATCTCGCTGATATGAACAAGGCCGTCCACGCCCGGGATGATCTCCACAAAAGCGCCGAAAGAAGTCAGTCTGACCACTTTTCCAGACACCTGGTCTCCAACATTAAACGCTTTTTCCATATTGTCCCAGGGATTGGATGATACCTGTTTCATTGACAGGGAAATCTTAACTATATCCGTCTTGTCTGAGGTTTCTATTTTCAACACCTTCACAGAAATAACATCCCCTGGTTGAATAACCTCTTCCGGCTTTTCAATGCGGGACCAGGACAGCTCGGAAATATGGACCATTCCCTCAACACCTGAAATCAGTTCAACAAAAGCACCATAAGGCATTAGCCTTGTGACAATACCCTGAACCACATCTCCTTGTTTTACTTTTTCAAAATAGAGTTTTAGTTTTTCTTTTATCTCCTGGTTCAACAATTCCCGCCTTGACACAACAATGTTTTTTCCACCTCCCTCAAACCGGGTTATTAAAAAATGGTGGTTCCGTCCCACATATTCTTCCTGATTTTCCACATATTTAACTTCCATCTGACTGACAGGACAAAACGCTCTTTTCCCCATAATGTCCACGGTAAAACCACCTTTTATCACTCCTGTTACCTTACCTTCAACAGGGGTTCCCATCCGGTATACATCATCAAGCATATCTGCTTGTCCAGCCCCGGAAAGTGCTTTGGACAATATGATTTCACTCTCACTTAAAGAGACCACATAAAGATTTATTTTATCACCAGTTTTATACAGAAATTCATCGTTTTCATCCAAAAGTTCTGCTTTTTCAACCACTCCGTCACTTTTGGTCCCCGTATCAATATAGACTCGGTTACTACCAATGGAGATAATTTCACCCTCAACCTTATCCCCCTGGTTCAGTTCATGACTAATTTTGGTATCGTAAGCTTCAAAAAGCTCTGCAAAGCTTATTTCTTCCTCATTTTCGCCTTTACTATCACTGTCGTTATCATCCATCGGGTTTGTCATTTTTATTCTCCTGAATCCTTGTTTTTTTCTCTGCATCATGTACTACCCTTTACCAGGCAAAGTGTAAAGTCAAAAATAAAATTCAATTTTATATGCAAAATAGGGGTTTTTACCTATTGACTGACCTGATCAATCCTGCTAAAAAATTATAATTGCTTCTTAAATTTTAACAACTCCACTTCTGACAAGAGGCAGAATAAAAAAATACAGGAGCAATAATGAAAACTTGCCCATCATCAAATCCCATTCTTATAATCGATGATGAAACATCCATCTTAAATCTAATTGAAAAAATCCTGTCAAGAAATGGTTATCCTGTTGAAACTGCTGCCGGTGGTGAAGAAGGTCTTCGAAAGATAGAAAATAATGAATACAGTATCATTCTCACAGATATCCAGATGGCTGGAATTTCAGGTATTCAGGTACTTGATTACCTGCGAAATAAAATTAAAAAATCAACTCCGGTTGTGGGAATGTCCGGTACTCCCTGGCTGCTTGACCAGCGTAATTTTGATGCTGTTTTACCAAAACCGTATCGTATTAAAGAATTGCTTGAGGTAATCAATCATTTTACTGAAAAAACAATGTCCAATCACATTATTGAAGATTCCCCTTGAATATTCCTTTACAAAAATAATTTGTATTGATACTGGATTATTTATCAGACTATTAATAGTTCCAGGCTGCATTGTGGGCTTCAGCCCTGGTATTAATTACGATATTCAAAGGGCTGGAAACCTGAAATCTATGTTTTTTGGTGGAGAGGGTTTATCCCTGGCAACCTTGACCGGTCACGGTTCTGTTTATCTACAAAGCCTCCCGTTTTCAAGGTTGGTGGACAGAATTATCCAGCATGCTCCGTCAGTAGGCGGTATCAGCAAAGACGAGAGCTCGGTTTTATTTGAATCAAATTTTTTTATTTATCTGGTCGGATAGCGTTCAAATTTACAAGATACACCAAACAGTATAATTATTTTTAGAAATTTTAATGCTAAGGAGCATTTTTTCTTTGATTGGAATACTAAATCTGCAAGTTATCATGTCCCGGGACCTAAAGACTTTGCAAGACATACACAAGGACTGTCACACGAAAGCATTGTACCTTATATTTCTGAATTCATTAAAAATGGCTAACAAAATGATGCGCTTTAGCTGGGGATTGTGCTTTTCTCCTACATTTTGAACGGTTATTGCCTTTGACTAAGTTGATCACCATCCCCTGCACGATGATCATGGCGTTAAAATTCAATTTTATTTCCTGCTAACATTAATCAAAGGCATTTCCCTATAGTGTTTTTTATAATAACAAGTTTAATTCAAAGATTTTTCTATATTCACTTTGTTTAATGTGAGTTTCAATCCTTGTTTTTCTGGATGTGATTCTCTGAGAAATGGCAATGCTAAAATCATATGTATTCATTCAAACCATTAATGGATATTGTTAAATGATTAAACTGAGTGGCAAGAATATGAAAACAAAAATTGTGTCACGTGACACAATTCAAAAAATTCGAGTAGAACAAATATCACCAAATCCAAATCATTGCAGGGGAAAGACGATGGAGGGCCTATCAACTATCAGGATTTTCAGAGATTGACGCGATTATCAGGAATTCGGATAATTCAGTGGTCGAATCATTGATTGAAAATATACAAAGGGAGGATCTGTCCGCATTT
>Ga0164315_10001220_pt1 | contig 19278 bp, 14 predicted proteins | sample GuaBasSedimGuay6_FD_113737 | JGI IMG/M metagenome (GOLD analysis project Ga0164315, IMG submission 113737) | Subseafloor sediment microbial communities from Guaymas Basin, Gulf of California, Mexico - Guay6, Core 4569-2, 0-3 cm | ecosystem: Environmental > Aquatic > Marine > Hydrothermal vents... | reverse complement strand
TAGATCAATTGAAAGATAAGTTCTGCTTCCTTTGGATCACCTGCACCAGACAAAGAAAAATAATTGTCATTCAATTTAAAGCCGATCCTGACCTTATTGCCGGCCAGAGCTTCGTCCAACTGATCTGTATCAAGTTTACCAAGCCCGCCTGCCTTTAAAACACCCTCTCCAAGAAGAGCTAAACCAGGCTTGGATACAGGCTCTGATTTTTTGCCATCTCCAAAACAAACCTTGAACAGGAATTCATTTTGTTTATAATCTGTTTTTTTTAAATTTAATTTAACATTATTTTCAAATTCAATTGATGTAATACCAAGATCTTTGACATTCTCTTGTTTTGACAGTATCTTAAATTTTAAAGAGGGCAATTCAAGATAAGGGAATTTACCTGATGCAAAGTCATTGTATTTGCCAACCTTATCTGTCCTGGCTTTTGTATAAGCTGCAAGAATTGCTGATTCAGGGTCTTGACCATTAATTCTCGCATTGCCGGTAACCAGTATCAGTCGATGTTTTTTTGACCATGCTGTTTTTAGTGCCTCGTGGGCATCATGCAGGGAAATTGATTCAATATATGGTTTTAAAAGGTCTTTTTTCTGTTGAGGGGATAAAAGCAAATTTTTGTTATTAACCGCTCTTAAAATAGATTTGGACAGATAATGACTTTTTTGTGTTCCCGCCTGATCAACCTGTGTTTCAAGTGAAGAAATAAAATCAGCTTTAACTCTAGCCAGCTCCTTTGTGGTAAACCCATATAAAAGTCCCTGTCTCAAAACTTTTTCAATCTGACGAAGGCTCATTTCCCATTTATCAGGTTCACAGCCGGCATTGATGGAAGACATTGAAATATGATGCAAAAATGATCCGGAAGCAACTGCAGCATCTGAGAAATCGGCAGTTTGCCGGGTGACCATTCCCGACAACCTGTTTTGTAACATAGAATTGGCAATATGGGTTAAAACCTTTTTCTTGAGCATATCCTCGGTTTGTGTTTCAAAGGGTACCCAGGAACTTGTCTCTATTGTAATATCTGTGCTGCCGGCTTCTTTTTCATAATGATAAAATGAATTTATCCCCTTGTGTTCCTTCCATTGGGTCGCTAATGCCGATTTTATAAAAAAAGAGCGTGGTTTCATTTTAGAAAATCTTTTGATAATCATGGATTGAACAGTGTTGACATCAAAATCACCAACAACAATCAAAGCCATATTATCCGGGCGATACCACTTGTCATAATATGCTTTTAACAAATTTTGATCCGCATTTTTAATAACAGAATCAATCCCGATGGGAAATCTTTGATTAAAAAGTGAATTTGGAAGTTCGAATTCCAGTGATTTTTTAAATGTCCTGTAGGAGACCGAGTCTCGCTCTCTTTTTTCAGCTAAAATAATTCCCCGTTCACGCTCAACTTCGGATTCCAGAAGAAGTGCCCCCTGTGCATAATCCTGAATTACAACAAAGGCTTTATCCATATAATTATGATCTGCCTTTGGCAAAGACAGATCATAAACCGTATTAAAAAATGAAGTATGGGCATTGGCATCTGCACCAAAATCCATACCAATGGACTGGAAATATTCGATTAATTCTCCTGGTTTAAAATGTTCTGACCCGTTAAACACCATATGTTCCAGATAGTGGGCAAGTCCCTGCTGTTCATCTGTCTCATTCATTGAACCTGCAAAAACATTCAGATGGATGTTAACCTGGTCCTTAGGCGTTGTATTTTGCTTGAGTATATATTGAAATCCATTTGGAAGAATGCCATAGACAATGCCTGGATCAATTTGAATTCCCTGATGGGAACCAATGATCCTTTGCTGGGGAGAAGCACATGAAAATATGAGCAAAAACCATAAAATGGAAACTTTAAAGGCAATATTCCGGTAATACATATATAGAATCCTAATTCAAAACTTCAGGATCATAATGGATTTTACTATTATTTTTTAATTCAGTGATCCATGCCTGATAATATTGTGACTGCTTGCTCCTGGTAATTTCATTTTTAATTGTTTTTAGATTTTCTATAATTTCTGTTTCTTCGGGATATTTTTGTTCTTTAAACCCGATAATATAATATTTGGATGAAACATCAATGATTTCAGGATAAATTTTATTTTTTTCATTTAATGAAAAACTGGCCTGGATAAATTCAGGAGAATTTCCCACATCTTCAACATTGCTGTTTCTTGTGAATAATTTTGTTGATTTAAGGGTTAGCTGATTCTCTTTAGCCAGGGTTTCAATTGTTTTTTCATCCGTTTTTTTGCTTAGAACCAGTTGGGCATCTTCTTTTGCCTTTTTGATTTGAAGTTTCAGGGTAAGTTCATTTAGCACCCTGTCTTTTACAAGATCCAGGTCCTGAATTGCGGGGTCAATTTTTTTGACCACATTGATCAAATAATAGGCATCACCCAATTGTTTTACATCACTGATAGCATCCAGGGCCAGGCTGAAAGCAGCCTTTGCAAAGCCTTCATTATTTTCAATTTCAAGCCCTTTACCACTAATATCAAACTCTTTGGCTGTCATAAGTTTTTTATCCGCAATGAGCGCTACCTGTTCAAAACTGTCTCCGTCTATCACTGCATCAAATGCTTCCCCGGCTTTATAATAGGCCAGGTTCTGCATTTCCTGCTGTTCTAATTGTTTTTTTATTTTTTCTGATGCCATGGCCAGGGTCTGGATAGAAGCATCAAATCTGGCAATAACCTTGATAATATGCCAGCCAAACATCGTTCTTACAGGTTTGCTGATCTCACCGGCTTTCATGGAAAAGGCCTGGTCTGCAAAGGGCTTCACCATGCTTTGCTTTTCAAACACCCCCAGATATCCGCCATTGTCTTTTGAAGGGCCTTCGGAATATTCTTTGGCAAGCTTTTCAAAATCCTTATCTTTTAAAGCCATCGCATAAATATCTTGTGCTCTTTTAAGAGCCTCATTAACTTTTTCTTCTTCTGCATCTTGTGCAAGTTTAATTAAAATATGCCTGGCTTCAACTTTTTCAGGTACTTTAAATTCTGCCTGATTCTGTTCGTAATAATCTTTTATACTGGCATCAGTGACCTTTATTTTATCTTTATAGGCTTCAGGAGAAAACTTTAAATATACGGCATTAATTTTGGCTTCAGATTTATACTTATCTTTATTTTCATCATAAAAGGTTTTGAGCTGGTCTTCATCAGGGTGAATATCAGCATAGTCTTTAGGGTCAAACAACAGGTAATCCACGGCTGTTTTTGTATTTTTAAATATATACCAGTCCCTGGCTTCAAGATCTGATACATTGACAGTGCTCAACACCAAGTCTCTAACTTTTTGCCGGCGTATTGAATTGAGCCGGCTGCGTTCAAAAATTTCAGGATTTAAAGAATTTAAACTTAAAACCCTTTTATACTGATCAATATTAAATATTCCATCTTTTTGAAAGGCTTTAATTGAGACCAGGTTCTCTTGAAGTTCTTTTTCAGAGATATTTATTTCAAGTTTATCTGCCTGGGCTAAGATCAGTTTTTGCTCGATTAATGAATCCAGTGCCTGTTGCTTTACATTAAGCGCTTTTAAGATATCATCGTTCAAATTTTTTCCAAATCTTGCCCGCATCTGATCAACAAGAGTCTTATATGCCTGCTGATATTCCTTCATGGTAATGGATTCATCATCAATGGTTGCAACAGAATCATTTCTCTTGGATCCAAATGACCCCACACCGAGAAACACAAATACAACAACAATAATCCCAAGAAATATTTTAATGATCCAATTCCCGGTATTTTCACGCAAGTAACGCAGCATCACTTTCTCCTTAACTCTCCTGTAAAATAAATATATCTAAATACTAAATAAACGAACTGTGCATAATAGCTTTTCACAAAAGCCTGTGTCAATATTTTATTATTTCAAAAATTGAATTTATGGATTAACCAATAATTTTTGTATTGACACAGCAGGCATAATCTATTATTTAAGGGATGCTTTTACCGTGGGGCTGTAGCTCAGCTGGGAGAGCGTACGGCTGGCAGCCGTAAGGTCAGGGGTTCGATCCCCCTCAGCTCCACCATTTCTTTTGTCCAGACTCTGCTATAAAATATTTAAATTGAATTATTTTTTTTGATACAAAAACGGCATTCTTCCCTTTTCAAAGGAAAGAATGCCGTTTTATAAAAGAAAGTCAACTATTATGGCTTTTCAAAGCTCACACCAAACACATGGCTGTCGCCTCTTTTAAAGAGAAGCTGAACCATGCCGCCTTTCTTTATTTTATCTAAAGATTGCTGGTATTCGTCAATGTTATCAATTTTCTGACGGTTCACTTCCAGTAACAGATCTCCCTGATGTACCCTTGTCTTTGCCGCCAGGCTGTCATGCTCTATATCCATGACAACAAGACCTTTGATATTCTCAGGGTAGCCAAGTTTTCGAGCAATATCTGAGTCTATCCGTTTTAATCTGAAGCCAAAAGAATCATAACCATTCATTGCTTCTCTTGTCTCAGGGTCTTGTTCCGGTCTCTTGCCGAGTTTAACCTTAAGCATTTTTTCTTTGCCATCACGAATCAGGGTTACATTAACTGTTTCACCGACAGATGAGCTTCCAATGGTCAAGGTAAGATCCCTTGATGAATCAATTTTTTTCTCATTGATCGAAAAAATAACATCCCCGACTTTGATACCTGCCTTATCTGCCGGATCTCCCTCATACACTTTGGCAACATATACACCCTTGGTTTCTTTGATTCCATAATATTTTGCCAGGTCTTCCGTGACATTTTGAATGGCCACGCCCATCCAGCCCCGGGAAACGGTTTTTTGTTTTGCCAATTGATCAATAACACCCGTTGCAAGGTCGGAAGGGATGGCAAATCCAAGGCCCTGGCCTGAAGGGATAATGGCTGTATTGATACCAATGACGTCACCATCAAGGTTCAACAAAGGGCCTCCGGAATTCCCCGGATTAATGGACGCATCCGTCTGGATAAAATCGTCATAGGGCCCTGATCCTAAAATTCTTCCTTTTGCACTGACAATCCCGGCAGTAACCGTCTGTTCAAGACCAAAGGGACTGCCAATGGCAACCACCCAGGACCCCACTTCAGTTTTGGAAGAACTTCCAAATTTCAAGGGTGTTAAATCTTTTGCCTTGATTTTAATGAGTGCAAGATCTGTCATGGGATCTGTCCCTATAATGGTGGCCTCGTATTCAGTCTTGTCATGCAGGATAACCTTAATTTGATCTGCATCTTTAATCACATGGTTATTGGTGACAATATATCCATCATCACTGATAATAAAGCCGGAACCCAGACTGCTTTCTTTTCTGTTCCGGGGCATTTGATTTAAAAAAGGGGCAAAAAATTCATCAAAAGGATTTTGCCTCCCGCCAAAGGGCTGCCCAAAAAAATGTTTGTAAACTCTTCCCCCGCCTTTGATCACTTTTTCTGTCTGTATGTTTACAACACCAGGCTTTGCCTGTTTGGCAAGCTCAGCAAAATTAACCGGTACCATGCGGGTATTTTCAACATTGCTTTGCGCAATTGCAAACCCGGTCATACAAACTATAATCATAATAATAAAAAGTATTTTATGTTTCCGTCTCATCACAACCTCCTATAAATTTAAAATTAAACTTCCATAGATTGTATAATAACCCATAAATATGACCGTTAAATGACCCCGGGATTATGATATGGTAATGTCATCACAAAAACAGATCCCTTACCCGGGCAACTTTTCACAAGGACATCTCCTTTATGTTCAGCGACAATGGTCCTGGCAAGGCTTAAGCCTAAGCCTGTGCCTGCACTTGTTCTGGAAGACTCGGTCCTGTAAAATCGCTGAAATATTTTTTCTATATCTTCCAATGCGATACCGATTCCCGTATCCTCAATTTTAATGGTAATATAATGGTTTTCTGTAAAAACAATAACATTTATCCTCCCGTTTTCCGGTGTGTATTTTATGGCATTGTCCAACAGGTTGGAAAAAGCCCTTTGAAGCATTTTTATATCTGCAACTATTAATATCCGGTCTTCAATGGTCTGGTTAAACTCTATATTTTTATCTTCTGCCAGCGGTGCAAATAATTCACAAGCTGATTTTATCATTCTGGAAAGATCGGTTCTTTTAAATTCAAACTCACCCTCTCCGGCTTCGGCCCTTGAAATCACCAGCATCGTGTTGATCATATCCAGAAGACGATCTGATTCTTCAATGGTATTTGAGGCCATGGCACGATAGTCCTCCATATTTTCCTCGTGAATAAGCGATAACTCGGCAAAACCCCTGATCCGTGCAATGGGAGTTTTTAAATCATGGGCAATATTGTCACTCATCTCCCGGATATTTTTTACAAGTTCTTCTATTCTGTCGAGCATTGCGTTAAATGTAATGGCCAGATGATCCAGTTCATCTTTATTGCCGGATACTTCAACCCTTTTTTCAAGGCTTGTGCCCGTGATATTCTGGGCTGTCCCTGTAATGGTTTCCACGCCGGACAATGCTTTTCTGATCAAAAGCCAGCCTGATACTGCAGAGAAAATGATGATAAAACCCATTGCAGCGATAAAAACTTTTTTAAAAGCTGATAAAAATTTAGCGGGAAAATCCATGACGATGCCCGTCTGTAAAATGGCATTGGTTGCCACAAAGCTATATAGAATTCTTGCTTTTTGTCTGGTGGATGGAATAAAAATGGTTTCAAACACGGGGTTGTTTTTCAAAACAAGGGTTTGCAATGCCTCCTTGCTGACATGAACCTGTTTCCAATAAGACATGTGGGAAGATGCAACGACTTCTCCTGTTGGATATAACAGCCTGAAAAATATAACCTTTTCTCCTGCTGCCTGGGCTTCTACCACGGCAAGTTCCCTTGCACCCATCAACCCATTTCTGTGAATAACAGCAGAAAATTTAGATGCATTATCCATAAGTTCCTGGTCCACCTGGGCCTGAATGGTTTGAGTGGCAAGAAAATAGAACAATACAAAAGCAAAACCTGCACAGATGGTAAAAATTCCAGTAAACCAGAGTGTTAATTTAAAAGCGATTGTATTAAAAAATTTATAATTCATTATTCTTTCAGCACATAGCCTGCACCACGAACGGTATGAATCAATTTAGGCTCATAGTCTTTATCAATTTTATCCCTGAGCCGACAGATTCTTGCTTCTACAACATTGGTCATGGGATCAAAATTGTAATCCCAGACATGTTCCATGATCATGGTTCTTGAAACAACCCGCTCCTTATTTCGCAGCAAATATTCCAGAAGGGAAAATTCAAGGGGCTGCAATTCAATGAGTTTATTCTTTCTTTTTACCTGACGTTTCAAAATATCAAGGCTTAAGTCCATATAACTGAGATTGACAGGATCTATAATATTCCCGACCCGCCGGATCAATGCCTGTATTCTTGCAAGCAGTTCTGAAAAAGCAAAGGGTTTTGTCAAATAATCATCTGCACCGGCATGAAGCCCTTTAACCCGGTCATCCACCCTATTTCTTGCAGATAAAATAATGACCGGGATATTGTTCTTTTCTGCCCGAATTTTTTTGATCAAGGAGATGCCGTCCAGTTCCGGCAGCATGATATCCACAACCAGTGTATCATAGGGCGCGGCAAAGGCCATATCAAGCCCCTGATTTCCGGTTGTGGCAAGATCCACTGCAAACCCTGACGACTTGAGTCCCTTTTCAATAAATTCTGCAATTTTTAAATCATCTTCAACCACAAGAATTCTCATGATAACGCTCCTGTTTTTTTATCTTTTTATTAAAGAGACTATAATGCCTTGGTAATACAAATCAATGGTTTATAAATGGATTTGATTTTTTCATGGCAACACTGTAGACTTGCACAGTTTTTAAACTTCCTTAGTTTTTTAAAAAAAGGTTTATTTTTATGAAATATACGTGGTGGCTGCTCCAGATTGTCTTGACCCTTGTGTCAGGCTTTTTTTTATTCTTTGGCGTTAACATGATGGTCGGGGCTTATCATTTAAAAGACCCGTTCAGTTTTATGATGACTTTTTTTGCAGCAAGCTTTGTCATCTTGATCAGTTTAACCTTGACCATCAGTTTTCCCATCAAAATGATCAGGGTATACAGGCAGATTAACCATGAACCCGGCAACAAAGAACAAGTTTCATGAGCCTTATTTTCAGTTTAAAAAATATTTCAAAAAGCTATGGGGATGATACACTTTTTAATGATCTTTCCATTGATTTTAAATTAAACGAGCAGCTGGGGCTTATTGGAATGAACGGCTCGGGCAAATCCACTTTTTTAAAACTCATTGCAAATATCAGCCGGCCGGATACAGGAGAATTGATTACCAAAACAGGATTAAGAGTTGTTTATCTTTCCCAGGAAGATCATCTTAATCCGGATCAAACCATTGAACAAATTTTATATGAGTCAATAAAAGACAGCCCTTTTGATGAAAAAGAACGCCATAAAATTGTTCAAACCGCATTGGGCAAAGGCGGATTTGAAAATGCAGGTGTGTTGTCGAAAACCTTATCCGGTGGATGGGTTAAGAAACTGGCCATTACCCGGGCCCTGTGCCGTCAACCCGATATGCTTTTACTGGACGAGCCCACCAATCATCTTGATATTAATGGTATTTTATGGTTGGAAGAAATTTTAAAAACTGCCAGGTTTTCATTTATTGTTGTCAGTCATGATCGTGCCTTTCTCGAAAACATCTGCTCAAATATAATGGAAATAGGAAAATATTATCCAGCCGGATATTTTAAAATCCAGGGTCAGTATAAAAAATTTGAAAAAGAAAGACAAAAATTTTTAACGGCACAACAAAAACAACAAACCTCTTTATCCAGTAAAATGAAACGCGAAGACGACTGGCTCAAACAAGGGGCCAAGGCCAGAAGCACAAAAGCAAAATACAGAATTGAACAGGCCCGGAATTTAAGGACACAATTGTATGCCTTAAAAGACCGGAATAAAAATACAGCCACAATGGATATTGACTTTCAAACCACGGGCCGGCAGACCAAAAAATTGCTGCGCACCTATAATCTTACAAAAACCATGGCCGGCAAAACATTATTCTCTGATATTACCTTTGAAATAGGCCCTGGATTCTGCCTTGGAATTGTCGGAGAAAATGGCAGCGGCAAGTCCACGCTTTTATCCATCCTTGAAAAAAAAACCCTGCCGGATCAAGGCAAGGTCCAATGGGCTGAAAATTTAAAAATATCTATATTTGATCAAAACCGTTCAACATTAAATCCCCTGCTGACTTTAAAACAAGCCCTGAATCCGGGTGGTGGAGACAGTGTCAATTATAATGACCGGTCCATTCATATTGTTACCTGGGCCAAACGGTTTTTGTTTACGCCGGATCAATTGGATATGCCGATAAAAAGACTTTCGGGCGGAGAAAAAGCAAGGATCATTCTTGCCAATATCATGCTGACCCCCTGTGATCTGCTTCTTTTAGATGAACCCACAAATGATCTTGATATTCTGTCCTTAGAAGTCCTTGAGGACAGTATCCAGCAATTTCCAGGCGCTGTTATTATTGTTTCCCATGACCGTTACCTTATGGATAAGATCTGCCATAAAATTTTATATCTTGATCCAAATGCAGAAGCCAAATTTTTTAAAGATTTTCAGCAAATCATGAGTTATCGAAAGACTCTTGTTGAAAAACCCAGAAAAATCAAAAAATCAGCTGAAAACAAAAAACAGACTTTAAAAACTTTTTCCTATAAAGATAAATATGAGTTAGACCATATTGAAGAAAAAATAATGGCAGCAGAATCTGAAATCAAATCATTGTCCGATAAAATTCAACAGCCTGAAATCATCAGGAACCTTGAAGAAATGAACCACTATTGTTCCCTGCTCAAAGACTTACAGGAAAATGTCCATGCCCTGTATGAAAGATGGGAAGACCTTGAAGATAAAAAAAAGCAGAGTGCTGATCAATCGCCTATCCTTTGATAATAAATTCTTCCAGTTTTTCAAATAAAGATTCCGGCCATTCTTCTGAAAACAGGAAAAGCTGTTTTTCTTCTTCGGTCAAACTGTCTTTAACGCTCGGAGGCAAGCTTTCATAGGCCATAAGCCGTTCTTTGTTTATCTTTTTTTTATCATCCATCTTTTTTTTATCTTTCATGGAAAAATCCTTTTATCAGTGTCTGACCAAAAAACCCGAAATATAATTTTCCAATTTTGAATAGAAATTTGCAACTATCTTAAATCTTAAAACCGTGCCTGAACAAGGTTTTCGTTCAGGCACTATGAATATAATCGCGAAATCAAATAAGTAACCGCAGTTTCAACCCTTAAAATTCTTGGCCCGATGTGATATGAAACAAAACCTGCCTGCTCCAAAGTATCAATTTCAATATCAATAAATCCGCCTTCAGGACCTATCACAAGGGTAATCGCTTTATTTATACCTGCCGGACAAGTGTCTGAGGCCTTTGGATGGGCTGTGATACGCAGACTGTCTTTTGCGATCAGCGGAAGTTCTTCCTTTACAAATCCCGTAAAAAATCTTTTTTGATAAATCCTGGGTAATACAGTATCACGACTTTGTTCCAACCCCAGGATCATCTGTTTTTCAAGCTGATCCTGATTCACCAGAGGACTTTGCCAGAAGCTTTTTTCCACCCGCCATGAATTGATCAGATAAATATTCTTAACCCCCAGACTTGTAACGCTCTCAACAATCCGTTTAAGCATTTTCGGTCTTGGAAGCGCCAATACCAGTGTCAGGGGCAATGGATCCGGTGGATCATGATCAAGAATAATCTGCATATCGACAAAATCATGGGAAAGTTTTTGAATCATGCCAAAACCAATCTTACCATTTAAAAAACCGATAACAACTCTGTCCTTTTCCATGACCTTGTTGACCGAGACCAAATGCTTAAACCGCCTGTCTTTGAGCCTGACATGGTCAGGATCAATAAAATCTCCGGAATCTAAAAGGACAAGGTTCATATTTAAACAAAAGGAACATTGACTGCATTAATCACTTTATCATGCAGAAGATAAGCAATAATCTGGTTTGCTGCGGCAACGGCCACGTTTATCTGGGCTTCTTTGGTGGATGCGCCAAGATGGGGGGTTGCTATGACCTGATCAAGGGTTAATAAGGGATGATCTCCCGGAGGTTCCGTAGCAAACACATCCAGAGCAGCCCCGGCAACCTTACCCGATACAATGGCATCATAAAGGCCGGCCTCGTTAATAATCCCGCCCCTGGCACAATTAATGACCATGACTCCGTCTTTCATTTTGGTAAAGGCTTTAGCATCCAGCAAATCAGTGGTGGCCTCCATTTTGGGAACATGAATGGTGATATAATCTGAGCGTTCATACAATTCATCCAGAGAAACAGATTCAAATCCAGCTTTTTCTATATGTTCGGAAGAAATATAGGGATCAAATACAATGACTTTCATTCTCAAGCCTTTTGCAAGGCTTGCAGCAATGGAACCAATATTCCCAAACCCGATCACGCCATATATCTTGTTAAAAATTTCCCTTCCCTGGAGAAGTTTTTTATCCCATTTCCCCTGCTTTAAAGACTGGGTGCCCCGGGGAATATTCCGGGTCAATGCCATCATCATGGCAATGGCATGTTCTGCCGTTGTCACGGTATTACCACCCGGTGTATTCATAACTGCAACACGCCTTTTACTGGCCTCGGCAATATCCACATTATCAAGACCGATCCCTGCCCTGGCAATGACTTTAAGATTTGTTGCCGCTTCAAGGATTTCTCCGGTTACCTTTGTGGCACTCCTGATGGCCAGCCCATCATATTGTCCGATAATTTTTTTTAACTCATCCGGAGAAAGCCCTGTTTTTACATCAAGTTCAATGCCTTCCTGGTTTTCAAAAATTTCAATCCCTGCCTGCCCCATATTATCACTGATCAGAACCTTCATTATTTGTTCTCCTTTTCAAAAGATGCCATAAACTGAATCAACGCCTTGATACTTTCCATAGTGGCTGCATTATAAATAGACGCTCTGCAACCGCCGACAGATCTGTGTCCTTTCAGTCCGCCAAATCCTTTCTCTGTAGCCTGGACAATAAATTTCTTTTCCAGATCAACATCCGGCAGCCTGAAGGTAACATTCATTAAAGATTTTGAAAATTTTTCTGCCGTGGTGCTGTAAAACTCACTTGCCTCAATAAAATCATATAACAATCCTGCTTTTTCAATATTATATTCTTCCAGTTTTTCAAGCCCGCCCATTTCTTCTTCTATCCATTTTAATACAAGATCTATGGTGTATACTCCAAAGCAGGGCGGTGTATTATACATTGAATTTTTTGAAACATAAGTGGAATATTTTAACATGGACGGCAGGTTTTCATTTGCCATGTCCAGCATATCCTGACGTATTATCACCATGCAGGTGCCTGACGGGCCCAGGTTTTTTTGTGCACCGGCATAGATCAGACCAAATTTTTCCATATCCAGGGGCCTTGAAAAAATATCTGAAGACATGTCGCAGACAATGGGAACACCTTTTGTGTCGGGAAATTCATGAAACTGGGTTCCCTTAATGGTGTTATTGGATGTCAGATGAACATATCCGGCATTCTTTGAAAACTTGATATCTTTTGGAATATAGGAAAAATCCTTATCTTCTGATGAAGCAACAACTTGATAGTTCTTTTTTTGAATCTGAGCTTCTTTAATGGCTTTTGTGGACCATGTGCCGGTATTGACATAATCGGCTGTATCGCCTTCCAAAAGAAAGTTCATGGGGATCATGGCAAATTGAAGGGATGCTCCTCCCTGCAAAAAAAGCACGTGGAACCTGTCGTCAAGCTTTAAAAGTCTTTTAACCCGAGTCACTGCATCATTGATCACATCATCAAAATAAGATGACCTGTGGCTGATTTCTGTAATGGACATACCTGATCCATTAAAATTTAAAAAAGAACCTTGTATTTCTTTCAGAACCTGTAGCGGTATTGCAGCAGGTCCTGCATTAAAATTATAAATTCGTTGATCCGTCATTTGTTTCTCCTTATATTTTATCTATGATTATTTCTTATTTTTACCTTAAAACCTAAAACTTAAAACTGTTCCTGAACAAGATTTTCGTTCAGGAACTAGTTATGCTCTCTTGTCTTATGAAAAACTATTTCAGGCCAGTCTTCCATGGTAAATCCCAGTTGATACTCACTTGTTGTCAAAAAAGTCAGCCATCCTTCTGAATCCAGTGTCAGATTGGATTCATTTTTATTTTTAAACGCTTTAAATATTTTTTCATCTTCACAGGTTACCCACCTTGCAACAGAAAAATCAATGGTTTCATAAGTGGCATTCACATTATACTCTGCTTTAAGCCGGGCCATGGTCACATCAAACTGAAGCATCCCCACTGCACCGATAATATACAGGTTCCCCAGCAAAGGCCTGAACACCTGAATGGCACCCTCTTCTGACAACTGAACCAAACCCTTATTCAAGGACTTTGTTTTCAGGGGATCTTTTAAAATCACCCGCCTGAAATGTTCAGGAGCGAAATTGGGAATGCCCAGGAATTTTAAAGGCTCTTTTGAGGTAAAGGTATCACCTATTTTGATGGTGCCATGATTATGTATTCCGATGATATCTCCGGGAAACGCTTCTTCAATATTGTTTCTTTCCCGGGCCATGAAAATGGTGGCATTGGAAAGTTTAATCTCTTTTTCAATTCTATGATGTCGAACTTTCATACCCCTGGTAAATTTACCGGAACATATCCTGAAAAAAGCAATCCGATCCCGGTGATCTGGATCCATATTGGCTTGAATTTTAAATGTAAATCCTGAAAATTCGTTTTCATAGGGTTCCACATCCCTTGTGGCTGTATGCCGCCTTCCAGGAGGAGGTGCTATTTTTACAAAGGCATCCAGCATTTCTCTGACTCCAAAATTATTAATGGCAGAGCCAAAAAAAACAGGGGTCTGGGTACCATTTAAATACAAATCCATATCAAAGGGCTCAGAAGCACCATTGATTAAATCCACATCATTCCTGAGCTGCTCTGCCTGACTGCCGGAAATCATTTCATCAAGCCTTGGATCCGTTAAATCATCTATAAATATGCCATCATCATCTTTTGGAGTATACCCGGAAGAAAATACCCCCAATTCTTTTTTCTCAAAATTATAGACCCCTTTAAACCGCTTACCCATTCCAATTGGCCAGCTTAAGGGCACGCATTCTATCTGAAGCTTGTCCTCGATATCTTCAAAAATATCCAGGGGTTCCAGGCCTTCCCGGTCCAGTTTGTTAATAAAGGTAATTATCGGGGTGTTGCGCATCCTGCAGACTTCCATCAATTTCTGGGTCTGGGGCTCAACGCCTTTGGCATTATCAATAATCATGATTGCACTGTCCACGGCAGTCAAAACTCTATAAGTATCTTCTGAAAAATCCTTATGACCCGGGGTATCCAGAAGATTAATCTCATAGTCTTTATAATTAAACTTCATGACAGAAGAAGACACACTGATTCCTCTTTCCTGTTCAATGGACAGAAAATCACTGGTCGCGGCTCTGGCAATCTTTCTGGATTTAACAGCACCGGCCTGTTGTATGGCACCGCCAAACAACAGCAATTTTTCTGTCAAAGTTGTCTTGCCCGCATCAGGGTGACTTATAATGGCAAAGGTTCTGCGCGTATTTATTTCTTTTAAAAGGGTCTTATCTATGGGTTTAGAATTCATTAAACAAAAATTCCTTAAGTTTCAAATTTTAAGTGTGGGAATCTAACAATTTTTTTTCAGATAATCAAGAAAAAATGATTTGATCCAACAGATTATGAATAATTTCAGATAATTGTACTGGATTATGATATTCAGGTTTTCCGCAGTTAACAACATTTAAAAAGCATTAATCTTCAGATTGTTTCTTATATCTTTGTTTCTTTCGTATTTTAAAAAAAATCATAAACGCCTTTTAGAATAATTTTTCTGTAAAATATCAGCTTATTCAAACAGGTTCAAGGGGAATCAGCCGAAAATAATCCAGATATAAAACATATTTTTTATCAGGATGGGACATAAAAACCAGAAAACTGTAAATATTTTTCAATTCAAGGGCCCTGTTTGTTTCCGATGTTTTAAGACTGTCCAAGGGTATTTTCAACTTGTTTGCCCCGGGCATCAACAGAAAACTTTTATTATATCTATCACTGAATTCTCGCGCATCTTTCTTATCATCAATTCTTAAAACAAGGCTTATTGTTTCAGGTGAAGAATTATACACATCAAAGCAAAAGGTTTGATACCCCCTCCAGTCATGATGCTTCAAAGCAGGTGAAAGCCCCGGGTATGATGATGGATAAAGCTCAAGCTTTAAGGATTTTTTACCCTGGACGGCATAATCATCGGAAAGGGAAAAAAGGGTGCGGCATTTCCAGTGAAATTCATCAAAAACAGCGTCTGATTCAAAATCAAACAGCACAAGTTCTTTAGAGGGCATTTTTTCATCTGCAACAATAAACAATGCACAAACAAGCAATAAAAAAATATTTTTGACCATATTGTCCAGCCCTTAAAACCGGAACACCACTATTTCCGGCTTGCAGAAAAGCCTGAACCGGAAATGACTTGTGCCGATCCCCCTTGTTACATACATGGTTTTATGTCCTTCCTGAAACAATCCATAATTGTATTTTACATTTTTTTCATACCCCAAAATTTTAAACACCCAGGACGGAAGTCTCACCTGCCCGCCATGTGTATCACCGCAAAACAAAAAAACCCTGGCTTTGTCTGAAAATTTATCAAAGGCAAAAGGACTGTGACTTAACACCAATAATGGCTCACCCTGATCTGCCATATCCTTTATTTCTTTGAATCCATTTTGATCATCATACTCTTCATCTATGCCGGCAATCTTAACAACCTGGTTGTCGATATGTATCTTTTGCAAAGAATTTCTCAGCATCGTGACATTATGTTGTTTTGTGATTCTCCCGCTTCCCTTTTCATGACAGAACAGGCAGGAGTTCTTTGAATCAGAATATTCATAATCCCCCATTACGGCAAAAACACCATATTTTGCTTTTAACCTGGATAAAAACTGTAGTGCAGGTTGAATATCCCCCTTCCATTTCACATAATCGCCTGTCAGAAATATCAAGTCAGGGTTGATCCTTTCAATGCTTTTCAATACCCCAGCTTCAACCTTTCCAAACCTCGACATATGCAGATCTGAAAGATGAACAATGATTTTATCTTTTAAAGCCTTGCCAATAAAATCATCGTTTATCTTTATTTCCCTGATTTGAATTGCATTTGGCTCAATGTATCCGCCGTAAACAAATAAAATGACAAATAGACTGAAAACGATATATTTGATTTTTTTCAAAAAATTTTCAGCTTTTCCGAAATACGAATAAATCCGTTTTTGATTTTCGCCTTAAATTCAATTGCTTCCATTATGCAACTCCTTAAAATAATATTTAAATTGATCTTTATTATAAGCCATAAATTCAATGAGAACAATTTTTTTAGGGGACACAAATTACCAATATTACCAATATTACCAATATTACCAATATTACCAATATTACCAATATTGCCAAAATTTGCATTATTGGTAATTTGAGAAATTCTCTGTTGATTTATCCCATAATTTCTGCGATATTTTTCTGGAACCTGATATTATTTGCAAAAAACAGCCCTTTACTTATCACCTGAAAAACGGCATGGAATCATTATGTGTGGAATTGCAGGCATTATAAATTATCAATCACCTGAAGAAAAAAGCCTTCTTATAAAAATGACAGAATTCCTGCGTCACAGGGGTCCTGATGCTTCCGGAACCTATACCCAGGGTCCGGCCGGGCTTGCCCACACCCGTTTGAGCATCATTGATCTTAACAGCGGCGACCAACCCATTCACAATGAAAACAAAACAATTTGGATTGTTTTTAATGGAGAAATTTTTAATTATCCGGAATTAAGAAGCCGGCTTTTAAACAAAGGGCATAAATTTTATACAAAATCAGATACAGAAGTCATTATCCATCTGTATGAGGAATTCGGCACCCATTTATTTGAACATTTAAATGGTCAATTTGCCTTTGCAATCTGGGATCTGAATACAGAAGAACTCCTGCTTGGCCGTGACAGGATGGGTATAAGGCCCCTGTTTTTCTATCATAATAATCGCCGCCTTGTTTTTGCCTCTGAAATTAAAGCCATCTTTGCCGACAATACCATTCCAAGACAGATCGATCCTGCCAACTTATCTGATATTTTCACCTGCTGGGCAACTTTAAACGATCAAACATGTTTTAAAAATATTTTCCAAATCCCGCCCGGACATTATGCCCGTTTTTCAAAAAAAGGTCTTAAAATAAAACAATACTGGCAATTACCCTTTGGCGAAAAATCCTATCAGGAACGTTCTGTTGAAGACTGGAAAAAAGAACTCAATCAGCTTCTTCTGGACGCAACCCGCATAAGACTTAGAGCTGATGTTCCCGTGGGCGCATATCTCAGTGGCGGCATTGACAGCACCTATACCAGTGCTCTGGTGAAAAACAATTTTAATAACAAACTGTGTACCTTTTCCGTGGGATTTTCCGACAAACAATTTGATGAATCCTATTTTCAGAATAAGGCGGTTGATTATCTGGGCACAGACCATAAAGCCATATCCTGCTCTTACAATGATATCGGCAAGATCTTTCCCAAAGTGATCTGGCACACGGAAACCCCTATCATAAGAACTGCCCCTGCCCCGCTGATGATGCTTTCACAACTTGTACGCGAAAGCAATTTTAAAGTAGTTTTAACGGGAGAAGGGGCAGATGAAGTATTTGCCGGATACAATATTTTTAAAGAAGACAAGGTCCGCCGCTTCTGGGCAAAAAATCCAGACTCAAAAATACGTCCCAGGCTGCTTGAAAAACTCTATCCCTATATTTTTTCCCAGAATAATTCAAAGGCTGTCAAATTCTTAGAACAATTCTTTAAAAAAGGAATGATGGGTTTAGAGTCTCCTGTTTATTCACATATACTCAGATGGGAAAATACCTCCCACCTGAAACAGTTTTTCTCCAAAGATTTAAAAAATCAGACTTCTGACCTTGATGATTTCACCAACCGATATACTAAAACACTGCCCGTTGATTTCATGTCCTGGGACTCTTTATCAAGAGCCCAGTATATTGAAAACAAAATTTTTCTTTCAAACTATCTATTGTCTTCCCAGGGGGACCGCATGGCCATGGCCAATTCTATTGAAGGAAGATACCCTTTTCTGGACCACAGGGTTATTGAATTTGCAGCAAAACTGCCACCCCATATCCGGATGAACGGGATGACTGAAAAATATATTCTTAAAAAAGCTGCCAACGGCTTGATCCCGTCCGAGCTTATCAACAGAACCAAGCAGCCATATCGTGCCCCCATCAGCCAGGCGTTTCTCGGGGACACCCACCATGAATATGTACACGAGTTATTGTCTGAAAAAACCATCCGGGAATATGGCTATTTTGATCCCCAGAAAACAAGTCGTCTTGTAAAAAAATGCCGGCAGCAAAAGGGAAAACTTTTAAGCGAACGGGAAAATATGGCTTTGGTGGGTATATTATCAACTCAGCTTCTTGATTTCCACTTTATAAAAAATCCGCCAACTATCTGATAATCTCATCCTGCCATAGTTTTTGCAGAAAAAGACGCCAGGGCATTATTTTAATACCATTATGAAGCCTTTCTTCAGTCTCGTTGCAGACAACAATAGCCTGCCTGGAAGCGTATAGTTCAATAAACGATTTCATGGGCCTGAGCGCTCTTTTATCCAACATATCAGAACCTTTCACCTCCACAGCTACTTCACCCCCGCCCAGAACAAAGTCGACCTCCTGGCCTGATTTTGTCCTCCAGAAATTTATCTCATAATTGATTTCATGGTATGAACTATGAGCCAGCATCTCAAGATATATGAAGTGCTCAAAAGCATTGCCGAACACCTCTCCTTTTTCTTTTGCAATCGTTCGCCTGATAATGCTTCCGGCAACGCCTGTGTCAAACAGATAAAATTTCGGGGACTTGCTTATAACCTGACGTTCCTGTCTTTTTTTAAATGGCAGAACAAAGGTCCCCAGTAGAGTATCCACCAGAATTTGATAGTATTCCTTGATTGTCTTGGAGGAGACCCCGCATTCTCGGGCAATATTGGTATAATTAATCAGGGCTCCATGAGCATATCCCATTGCCTCGAAAAATCTAGAAAAAGCAGGTATATTCCTCGTTAGACCCTCATG
>Ga0164315_10001219_pt1 | contig 19278 bp, 14 predicted proteins | sample GuaBasSedimGuay6_FD_113737 | JGI IMG/M metagenome (GOLD analysis project Ga0164315, IMG submission 113737) | Subseafloor sediment microbial communities from Guaymas Basin, Gulf of California, Mexico - Guay6, Core 4569-2, 0-3 cm | ecosystem: Environmental > Aquatic > Marine > Hydrothermal vents... | reverse complement strand
TGCTAGTTTTTTCATGTGTGTGTTTATTTATTTATATGATTTATATTATAAAAATTTTTCAAATGTAATAAAAAAGTTTCTATTATGCGTTTGAGACAATTATTAATCGTTTTAGTTGCATAAATTGTTTGTATAAATACAATTAATAACCTTTATAAATAAAAAAAGCATCCGCTAATAGTCGGATGCTTCTCTATAATATTTTATCAGATTCTATTTCTTCTTCATAGCATTGATATACATATAACTTGGAGAACCTGAGGTAGTTTTCTTCCAAATAATTGCAACTGGATATGTATTAACCCAAGAAGCATCAAGTGAAATAGTATAAGTCTTTTCAACTGTAAAACCATCACCAGGGTTTGACTTGATTAACTCACCATAAGCATTCCCTGTAATAGAGCTAGCTCTCAAAACAAAATCATGCTTATATGTAGCTGGATCAGCCACACCATTTTGTGAATAATTTCCTGAAGATGAAGAACCATCAATACCGTCCTCCAAAACTAAAACACTTAAATAATATTCTCCAGCATCAGGAGAGAAAAATTTAGTCTTTGTCTTTACAGTCATTGTGTTACCAGATTTTTCAAAAGAGATATCAACACCTGCTTTGGCATTACCAGAAGCTAAAAGTGCTACCATATCTCCATCACCTGCACTAGACTTATCTCCAACCCAAAATGAAGGAATTCCTCCACCAGTAGGACGATCACCACTAAGACTACCATAAAGTGCAGAATTATGCATTGGATCACCCGATGCATGTGCAGTCATGACAGCACCTTTAGGCGCATCTTCAGCATATTTATGAACTCTAGGGGCTCCCCAGTTTCCACAAGGTCCACACCAAGTGGCAGTATAATTAATTGCAAATCCCAATTGGGTAGCTGTTGGGTTCAGGCTTGATACATTATCATCACCACCACCATCATCATCTTCAGTTTTTTCACAAGCACTGGTTATCAATGCGAAAGCGAATAATACTAACATTAGTTTTTTCATGTGTGTGTTTTTGTTAAATTAGTTTATGTTAAATTTCGTGGACAAATATACTAAAATTGTATATATCACATCGCAGACCAACTACTCTTAGAATGGTTGCTTGCATATTTTGTATGAAATTTAGATGGTCGTTCAAAAAAAAAGGCGACTTAAAGTCGCCTTTTTTTTAAATATTTATACCAGTTTATTCTTCTTTACAAAATCATCTATTAAGCTTACTAAATCAGGCTCGCCAATTTCTTGTAAATCATAATATACTCTTGTCGAAGGTTTCGTAATATTAATCTCTCGCTGAAGATCTATTGGTGTTCCTATTACCACACTATCACAATCAGTTGAATTTATTGTGGCTTCTAAATCATCAAGCTGCTGCTGACTATATCCCATGGCTGGTAATAGAACTCCAATATTAGGATATATTTCGAAAGTCTCAGCCAATTTACCAACAGCATAAGGTCTAGGATCAATAAGTTCAGCAGCTCCATATTTAAGGGCGGCAACTGTACCTGCTCCTAACTTCATCTCTCCATGAGTAAGTGTAGGGCCATCTTCCACTACTAATACGCGCTTTCCTTTTATTACAGAGGCATCATCAACTTTCAAAGGAGAGGCTGCATCTACAACAACGGCATTTGGTGCTACTTTAGCAATGTTTTCACGTACTATTTGAACATTTTCGGGTCCAGCAGAGTCCATCTTATTAATAACAACTATATCAGCTGTGCGCATATTTACCTCTCCAGGGTAATAGCTAACTTCATGACCAGGACGATGTGGGTCAACCACAGTTATACTCAAATCAGGTGTATAGAATGAGAAGTCATTATTTCCTCCATCCCAGATAATTACATCACAACCATCAGGATCGTTTTCTGCAGCTCTAACAATAGCTTCATAATCCACACCTGCATAAATAATATTACCTCTAACAACATGTGGCTCATACTCTTCCATCTCTTCAATTGTGCACTTATGCTTATGCAAATCATCAATCGTGGCAAAGCGTTGTACTTTTTGAGCTACCAAATCGCCATAAGGCATTGGATGACGAATAGCAATTACTTTCAAGCCTTTCTCCATTAATAATTCAATCACACGGCGCGAAGTTTGGCTTTTTCCACAACCTGTACGCACTGCCGTAACCGAAATCATAGGCTTAGTGCTTTTTACCATAGTGTCTTTGGTTCCTAAAAGAATAAAGTTAGCTCCTGCAGCATTTACTCTAGCACTCATTTTCATTACATCAGGATAATATATATCACTATATGAAAATACACAATCATCCACATTATACTCTTTTATAAGTCTTTCTAATTCCTCTTCAGCAAATATTGGAATACCATCTGGATATAGTTTCCCTGCTAATTCAGCTGGGTATTTTCTCCCATCAATATCAGGAATTTGAGCAGCTGTATAAGCAACTACATTATACAACTCATTATCACGATAATAAGTGTTAAAATTGTGAAAATCACGGCCAGCAGCCCCAATTATTAATACATTCTTCTTCATAGTGTTTTGTTTTGTGAAGTTTTTATTAAGTTTTACAGCCCAAATATAGAGAGTTTAAAGATACGTATAACACACCTACATAATTTTCTTGCATTTTGATAAAATCTAAATAATTTATCAATATAAAAACTCGAACTCAATAAGCATAAATAGTTAACATATGTCTCTAAACTAATCAAAAGACTCTAACATAAGGCTTCCAATTTTACTATCTTTGCAACTTAAAATTAAGTATTATGACATACAATTCTGCTATTGATATTCAAGTAAGTTCGGAGATTGGAAAGCTAGAAGGGGTGATTTTACATCGCCCTGGCAGTGAAGTTGAAAATATGACACCATCCAATGCTGAAAGAGCTCTATACTCTGATATTTTGAACCTGCGAATAAGTAAGATTGAGTATGCCCAATTGGAGGGTGTATTAAATAAGGTATCTAAGACATTTCAGGTAAAAGATTTGCTTACGGACGTTCTTCACTCAGAATCTGCGAGAATTGAATTGGTAAGAAGCATATGTAATCAAGAAAATATTAAGGACATAGGTAAAGAGCTACTACAACTAGCTCCCGATGTACTAGCTTCGCAAATAATTGAGGGTAGATTATTAGTAAAAGACAATCTAACAAAATACCTTTCGAAGGAACGACATGCCTTGCGCCCACTACACAATCTATTTTTCACACGTGATATATCAGTAGGAATTAATGGAAAGATTCTAATATCGAAGATGGCATCAACCGTACGAGAACGTGAAGCTCTTATTATGGAAACCATTTTTAATAATCACCCATCATTAAAAACGGAAACTGTAAACCCACTTACATTTGAAGGAGTAGATCCTAATGAAATCACAATTGAAGGAGGTGATGTATTGATGGCTCGCGAAGATATAATGCTTATTGGCGTAGGTGCTCGAACAACTTCTCAGGGAGTGGATTTTATTTTAGAAAAACTAAGACAAAATCAAAGGGATCGTCATATTCTAATCCAAAGGCTTCCTCTTCAACCTGAATCATTTATCCATCTTGATATGGTTTTTACTTTTTTAGATAAAGACTGCTGCATGGTATATGAACCTTTAATTCTGCAACCAAATCGTTATGAAACTGTTCATATTGAGGTGAAGAATGGTAAAGTTATAAATATATCAAACGAGGAAAACTTGATAACTGGTCTAAACAAATTAGGGATGCCTCTTAAACCATTATTTACTGGAGGTCGTAAAGATAAATGGATTCAAGATCGGGAACAATGGCATAGTGGAGCCAACTTTTTTGCTTTTGCACCTGGAAAAGTTATTGGTTATGGTCGTAATATACACACAATTGAAGAATTGAGTAATAATGGATTTGATGTACTTACTGCAAATGACATCATTAGTGGGAAAGTACATCCAGATGATTACAAACGTTGTGTGGTTACTATTGAAGGTTCTGAGCTTCCTCGTGGTGGTGGTGGTGCGCGCTGTATGACAATGCCAATACGTCGTCAAGAAGTTAATTGGTAGGTCTATGTTTTTTCTTTAATCATTTCCATAAAATCATCTTCTGAAATAATAAGGATTCCCAATTTCTCAGCTTTCTTCAGCTTAGCAGGTCCCATGCTGTCACCTGCGAGAATATAATTTGTTTTTGCAGAAATTGAACTTACATTTTTACCACCATAATTCCTGATCATCTTCTTTATAACATCTCGTGCTATTGTAAATTTTCCACTTACCACAAAGGATTTATCTTGGAATATATTCGGAACAATGGAACTATTCTTCTCAATTTCAAACTTTAAACCTGCTGATTTCAAACGTTCAATAAGTCTTAAATTATATGGATTCTTAAAATATTCCAAAAGACTCTCTGTAATACGTTCACCAATCTCATCCACCATTATCAGCTCCATCTCTGTTGCCTGCATTAAGCGATTCATGGAAACAAAATACTCAGCTAATTTTACAGCAACAGTTTGTCCAACAAAACGAATTCCTAAAGCAAATAATACTTTCTCGAAAGGAACTCTTTTTGATTCTTCAAAACTACTTAAAAGATTGTCTGCTGATTTATCCTTAAAACCATCAAGTTGAAGAAGTTGCTCTCGATTCAAATCATATAAATCAGCAACGTTCTTAACAAAACCTTTTTCAAACAAAGCATTCACAGTAGCCTCGCCACCTGCAATATTCATAGCCTTGCGACTCACAAAATGCTCAATCTTACCTTTAATCTGTGGAGGACAATGATATTCGTTTGGGCAATAGTGATTCGCTTCACCCTCTTGCCGAACTAATTGAGTATCACATTCAGGACAGTTCTCAATATACTTTACTTTTTGGCTTCCTATCTTCCTCTTAATTAGATCTATACCTACAATTTTAGGAATAATCTCTCCTCCCTTTTCCACTTTTACAAAGTCGTGCTCGTGCAAATCTAATTCTTCAATAATATCAGCATTATGCAAACTCGCACGTTTTACGGTTGTTCCTGCCAGAGCCACTGGCTCAAGGTTTGCTACTGGAGTTATCGCTCCTGTTCGCCCTACTTGGTAGCTGATACTAAGCAATTTGGTTACCGCCTGCTCAGTCTTATATTTATAAGAGATTGCCCATCGGGGCGATTTCGCAGTAAAACCCAATTGCTGTTGCTGTGCATTTTCATTTACCTTGATTACGATTCCGTCAATCTCAAAATCCAAATTATTACGGGCTGTATCCCAGTTATCAATAAATTCGAAAATCTCATCTATACTACTTACTCGGGCAATATGATCAGGCACCTTAAAACCCCAATTCTTTGCTGCAATCATATTTGCATAATGACTTTGGTGTGGCAATTTCTCACCCAAAACATAATAAAGATAACAGTCTAATGGCCGCTTTGCGACCTCAGCCGAATTTAGCAATTTCATACTTCCTGCAGCAGCATTACGGGGATTTGCAAAAGGCTGCCCCCCTTCTTTTTCACGTTGTTCATTAAACTTTGTAAAGCCACTCCGAGTCATGATAATCTCTCCTCGAATCTCGAAATCATCAGGATAATCACTCCCACGCAAGCTTAAAGGAATACTTCGAATAGTTTTTACATTGGATGTAACATCATCACCTTGAACACCATCACCACGAGTAACAGCTTGAACCAATATTCCATTTTTATAAGAAAGACCTATCGCCAATCCATCATATTTTAATTCACATACATACTCAAAATCGTCACCAATTGTTTTGCGTACTCTTGTATCAAAATCAACCAAATCTTCATAGGAATATGTATTGCCCAATGATAACATAGCATAACGATGCTTCACAGTCTTGAATTCTTTACTAATCTCTCCTCCTACCCTTTTAGTAGGAGAATCATCTGCTGCAAACTCTGGAAACTGATTCTCTAGCTCTTGCAATTCTCGTAGTCTAGCATCAAAATCAAAATCGCTAATACTTGGCTGGTCCAAAACATAATAGCGGTGATTATGCTCCTTTAGCTCTTGTGATAATAGTTGTATTTTATCTTGGGCCTGATCTCTGATCATCTATATTTCTTTAAGTAGGGTAAAAATATGGATTATTATGATGTGGTATGCTGAGAATTTGAAATAAGAGGAATGGCAATCAATAATTTCATTGACCTCTATATAGAATTAAGTTAATATTACTTATTCTCTTGAATCCAAACACCTTTTCTACCTTGATTTTGAAGTTTAAGCATATAATTACTAGCTTGACGACGTTTAGGATAACTTGCGTAGCAAACTCGAATCAGTCCATTTGGTGTTTTGCCTTCAATACTTGCCTGATCAAAGCCTGACTTTTTTAAGTCCTCAAGAAGTCGCTCTGCTTTATACTCTGATCTAAAGCAACCTGCTATAACGTGAAAAACTGGTCCTTGTGGTTTCTTAATAACTATAGGTTCCTCCACTATTTCTTCTATTGAAGTTTCTTCCAAATCAGATTCATTATTATAGACAGAATCCTGATTTTCTTCATATATAGAAGTATCGGCTAAAGTATCTTGAGAATCTATTACATTTTCAGAAGAATCAAGGATTGGAGTAGGCGTGGCCTCTATTGTATTCTGATTTACAACTTGTGTTGCTTCAACAATAGGCTCTTTCTCCAATAGACTATATAGATTATCCCATTTCCAAAACACTAAACTAGCAATAAGTATAGCTACTACAATAGCGATGTACATACCAAGTTTTGATTTCTTTTTCTCAATATGGGCTACAATGGGGGCAATCGGCTTATCAGATGAAACTATTTTTTCTACAGGCTCTTGAATAAAACCTTGCAGACCGAAATTCTTCTTTACATAATTAAATGTGTGATCTTGCTCAAGAATAATCTCACCAGTATGATGAGCATATAAATATCCAATATTTTTAATCTGAACTTTTTTTCCTTCTTTGAGCTCCTGCTTTACTTTTTCTACAAAACTGCTAATGAATGTTTCTGCATCTGGAGTTCCCATTCGTTGAACTAAAAAATCATCCTTAGCATTTTCATCATACTTAAACCTTATTTTTTTTGATTCTGGTAAGAATGAATGTTCCACTGGATGAATAGATGCATTTTCCAATTCGGTAGTAAATACACCTAATCCATTAACAATCACCTGATCATATTCAAATAGTAAGTTGCTCAATGTAAAAACTACATCCATATTACTGTTTATTAAGTGCTTGTTCAATATCCTCAAATCGGTCAATTCCAAAACTATCCATTAGTGTTTCGCGCACATAAATACTATAACCAGCTTCCAACCAGCGCAATTGCTCTAAGGACTCAGCATTTTCTAATCCAGAAGGTGTCAAATCAGCCAATTTATTTAGTATCTCCGTTTTATAAGCATAAATGCCTATATGCTTGAAATAGTCAAAAGTTCTTAACCACTCATCTTGATTAACTGCTCGCAAAAATGGGATTGTTTGCCGACTAAAATATAGTGCTCGATTCTTTTTATTAAAAACCACTTTCACTGTGTCGGCATTAAACAATTCATCTTCAGTGGATATTTTCTTTGCAAGTGTAGCAATATCAACATCCGATTTGGCTATTGCTTCGCAAACAAGATCTATTTGTTCTGGTTTAATAAAAGGTTCATCACCTTGTATATTTACCACGGCATCATACTTATCACCCAAGCGGTTCATTAGTTCATTAATCCGTTCAGTACCATTGCGATGATTATCAGATGTCATCATCACATTACCTCCAAAACCTTTAATATGAGCCTCTATGAGAGGATGGTCTGTAGCAACATAGACTGCATCCAAGAGCTTAGCTTTGCTAGCTTGGGCATACACCATTTGCACCATTGTTTTATTTCCTATATCAGCCAAAGGCTTACCTGGAAAACGACTTGATGCATAGCGTGATGGTATAACTCCCAGAATTTTCATTGAATTCTTATAATAATTATTCGTGTTATGGCTTAAAATAAACCATTAATTTCGGCATTAATCTTTTCAATTATACCTCCTAAATCCGAGGGGGTATTGATAAAATCAATATGATCCACATCAATAACTAATAACTTCCCTGCGTCATAATTATTGATCCATTTCTCATAACGCTCGTTCAAACTTTTTAAGTAATCAATACGAATAGAACTTTCATACTCACGACCACGCATTTGAATCTGATTCACCAAGTTAGGTACACTTGATCGTAAATATATCAATAAATCTGGAGCCTTGATAAATGAACTCATCAACTCAAATAATGATTGATAATTCTCAGAATCACGAGTAGGCATTAATCCCATCTCATGCAGATTGGGAGCAAAAATATAAGCATCTTCATAGATTGTTCGATCTTGAATCACTGTTTTCCCACTATCCCTAATCTCCACAACTTGACGAAAGCGACTATTCAAAAAATAAATCTGTAAGTTGAATGACCAACGTTGCATATCTTCATAAAAACTATTGAGATAAGGATTTGTTTCAACATCCTCATAATGGGCTTCCCACTTAAAATGCTTGGCTAGCAATCGGGTTAAACTTGTTTTTCCAGCGCCAATATTTCCTGCTATCGCAATATGCATATTAATTTGTATTTTTTTGGTTATTGTAAATAAGGATTACAAAAATAAGATAATTCTTATATAATCGAGGGAAAATTTTCAGACTTTAAAAGTAAATATTAAAACCATTGGAATCATTGCATAGTCCTAAGCAATTTTAAGATCTAAAATTCAACTATACAATCATTCAATAACAAAAAGAACTAACTTTGTACAAATTCCAATTTCAATCAAATGAGATTTATATCACCTCTTCTTTTTTTTCTGCTCATATCATTTATAGGATTTTCACAAACAAAGTCAAAACCAAAGCAGTATGTTTGTTATCATATCAATAAACCAATAAACATTGACGGAAATTTAGACGACAGTGTATGGCAACTAGCTGATTGGACTGATGATTTTGTGGATATTCAGGGCATTGAACAAAACAAACCACCCTATCAAACTCGAGTAAAAATGCTCTGGAGTGACTCCTTTCTATATATTGCGGCATATATGGAGGAGCCTCATATATGGGCTTATATTACCGAGGATGAAATGATAATGTACCATGATAATGATTTTGAGGTTTTTATTGACCCCAATAGTGACAACCATAATTATTATGAATTTGAATTTAATGCTCTCAATAAAAAATGGGACCTTTTTCTCGAGCGTCCCTATCGCAATTCTGTTAAACCTGATTTGGATTGGACTTGCTTTGGATTACAAAATGCCACCCAAATATATGGTAGTATAAATAATCCTAAAGGTAGATTAGACTCAGCATGGACAATAGAAATTGCAATACCATTAAATTGTATCCAACAAAATGTTGGGGATCAACATATTTGGCGAATTAATTTTAGTCGTGTCGAATGGGATACTAAAATATCAGGCCGAAAATATAAGAAACTGAAAAAACCAGAAAATAATTGGGTTTGGTCACCACAATGGACCATAAATATGCACCAACCTGAGTATTGGGGCTATCTGCAATTTTCGAAAGAGACAGTGGGGACAACGAAAACCATCCCTCGACAGGACCCTCTATGGGATATAAATATGCAATTGATGCATGTTTATGGCTTTGAAAAAGAATACAAGAAAATACATGGTTTCTACTCACCGCGTATTCCTGGAAATTCTCATAAGAATATAGAAGTTGATACTTTAGGAAATCATTTCATAGCCACATATAAACAGGATGGTGGCCAAGTTCATATCAACGAAAAAGGAAGATTATGGCGAACTAAGATGCACGCAACACCAAGATTTTGGATATGGATGCATACAAATTCTGAATACTCTTTAGCAAAGTGGGACAGTGTTTTCTTTGAACTAAAAGATATCGGAATTCGTGGTGTACTGATTGGAACAAATACTGAAATAATTAAACAAATAATACCTATTGCTCGAAAATATAATATTCAGGTCCATGCATGGATGTGGGCATTAAATCGTAATGATGCTCCTGACAATTTTCTAAGTGTTAATGCTCAAGGAAAATCTTTGGCAACACAAAAAGCTTATGTGGATTACTATAAATTTATGAGTCCAATATTGCCTGAAGTTGCCCAAATGATTAACCAAAAAATTTCGGATATAGAACGTATAGATGGATTGAGTGGAATTCACCTTGACTATATTCGATATGTGGATGTGTTTTTACCAAAAGGGCTTTTGCCAAAATACAAAATTACACAAGATAGTATATTACAGCAATATGATTATGGTTACCACCCACAAATGTTAGATGCATTTGAAGTAAAATATGGTAAATCACCATTGGATATTCCAGATTACAAACACGATTCTTTATGGCAACAGTTTCGAATGGATCAAATTACTAAACTCGTAAATAATATTTCAAATGATTTTTGGAGTAATGAGTTGAATATCAGTGCTGCAGTATTCCCTGACCCAAATATGTCGCAAGAAATGGTACGTCAAGATTGGGGTAAATGGAGATTAGATTACTATTTTCCAATGGTGTATAATGGTTTTTATAATGCTGGAACATTCTGGATTGAGCAACGGATAAAAGTAAGTCGCAAAGCGTTACCAGAGGCTCAAATATTTTGTGGACTATATTTACCAGATAACAAATCGAAAGACCAACTTTCAGAAAGTATGCAAGCGGCTTTTACTGGAGGTGCTAGCGGGATTGCTTTTTTTGATTTTAGATCATTAAAACCAAATCATAAGGATGCTATTCGTAAAGCAGTAAAAGAATATGGAGTTTGGATTGTAAAATAAATTCTAAGCTTTTTAAGGTGTTATTTCGTAACTAATCAGAGTGTCAAAATTTCGAAGCGCATGATAAACCTTCTCTGTGAAACTCTGTACCTTCTCTGTGGTTCTTTGTGATACGGTTATTACACAAAGCTGCTCAAAGAAGCACAAAGTGACACAAAGATTAAAAAAGAATCATCGTAAACCTGTATCATTCTAGTATTTCAGCACATTGATTAGTTACGTTATTTCTTAGAATTCGTTCTTTAGACGTTCCACAATCTCATATACAGCTGGACAAGTTTTTACATTCTCAAGTGTCAAATTCAAAACTTGGTAAAATCGCTTACGATCGGTGTGTGGGTACTCACGACAAGCTTTAGGGCGTGATTCATAAACCATACAGTAATTATCTGACATTAAGAATGGACAAGGCATTGTTTGAAACACATAATCCCCATCTTCATCAATACGAAGATATTGCTCAATAAGTTTTCCAGGTTTTATCCTTAAATGCTTAGCCAAACGAGCAATATCAACATCCGTTATGCGAGGGCCAAGGCTCTTACAACAGTTGGCACATTCCAAACAGTCTGTTTTATCAAAAACCTCATTGTGGGCATCTTGCACAATCGCATCTAGAGATTTTGGTTTACGTTTTTTGAGGCTTCTAAACAGTTTAATTGTACTTGGTTCAGCCTTCTCGGCTAAAAATTCCAAATTGTCAAGTAAGTCTTTTGTTTTTGATTTAACCATACTAATTATAAATCTTTCAAAGCTTGTTCAAGTAAAAAACCTAATTGCATATTCTCCATCTTCAAGGGAGAGATTAAATCCAACTGCTGAAGATTCTGAATTATATTCAGATTCTTTTCTGTTGCGCTCATGGCAAGTCCTGATTCTGTTAGATATTCAGCTAGGTATTCCTGCTCTGTTTGTCCATTTGTAGGAACAAAAAGAACTCTTTTATGCAATGCAGCAAAATCCATAATACTTGAATAACCTGAACGGCAGATAATGCGTTTTGCTCTAAGAATCAATGATTCTAAATCTTTAGATTCCTTATGATTGAATATCTTTAAGTACTTATTTTGAGTCTCCAAAACATTTTCCTCGCTGGGTAATCCTCTAAGCAAAATCACTTCCTTATCCCAATCAGAAAGTTGCTCAATAATCTGTTTCTCAAATTGGGATCTTTTTGGTTCTTGACCAGAGATTAAAACCAAAAGTGGCAAATTTTCCTCTACTATATCATCTCTTTTGAATCGACTAAGTGGACCAATAAAGAAAATAGGCCTTTTCATTTTTATTCCATGAGAGAGCTTACCCGATAAATTAGATTGAGCTGCAAAATCAGGTACCCAAATCTGATTAAACGGTTCTAACATTCGACTATGCCATTTCAAAGATAGCTTTGAGAATACTTTTATCGGTGAGGGCATTTGAACTGCCAACTGATGTCCTAAAAAAACAGAAGGGATTTCAGGATGATGAATTCCATATCTATTATCTGAAATAATCAAATCCGCAGAAAAATTTATTAGAATCTTCTGTAGAGCTTGATTCTCTTTAATAATAACACTTCGCAACTTTGGCAATTGAAGCATCATATTAACTGCCATAGAATCAAACTCATAATGCACATTATAGGCGGGTAATTCAAAGAAAACAATTTTTGGAAATTCCGCCTTCAGTAACACCAACGCCTCACCGCTTGAAGCAACAACCACTTCCCTACCTTTCTCTTGAAAAAATCGTATTAAAGGAATACACCTTGTGGCATGACCTAGACCCCAATCTAAAGGAGCAATCAATATTTTTCTAAATCTGCTTTCCATAAGGTATTATATTTCGGAAAGTCAAAATTAGAAAAAAAGAGGCTTCAATTTTTAGAATAATTAGCTCTAATAAAAAAATTAACTTAAATAAAAATCAAAGCGTCTTGGTGTTTTTTATAATAGTTTTTCGCATATATTTTCTCTAATAAGAATTGAAAATAAAGTTAAACTAAAACCCAAAATGCAAGAAATAGAAAAGAAATAATTAAAATATATGGAATGGCATTAAGCTATTGTTCTGACTGTTAGAAATCTCTGTTTTAAGTATACAAGAATAATAAGTGTTAATGCTTATGCTATGGCGTGGGCTAAACTTATTTGTGAACGGGGTTTGGTGATATTTTACAGTGAATTTGTCTTAGTTCCACGCTTTTCACACTTCAAAGAAACTAAAACACTACGTAGAACTACGTAATATACTAAGTATAAATACCTAGTGATAACTTATTAATATTTTTTAATACAATACTAAAAACTGATTTATATTTACCTAATACTTAATACTCAAAATAACAAACAAGAAAAATGAATATATTTCCATTCAAAAATCCAAAACACTTAAGGAGGAAAAGCCTATGTAATAAGAAAAAAGACTTGAGAAATCACGAACCCAATCGGTTCAAATCATTAAGAAATAAATAAAAAGGACGGAACTGCATTAGAAAAGTTTCGAGACTTGATTGCAGGCTCCGCCCCAGTAATAACCATAAAAATAAATATTATGGATAAAAACAAAATTACACAATTTAGGCTTACCGCCATTATAATTGTAACCAATGTTACCATTTATTAGCAATGTACGGGCTCAGGGAACTTGCACAAATTCCCTAAATTTAAATGTCGGGCAAACCTATGACACTTCTTATGTTATTAATGATAGTGTTCTATGGTTGCAGTTTGAAGCATACAATCAGAATATTGAATTGTATGTAAATAGCTCAAATGGTAGTATTTCAGAATTAGAATTATACTCAGGAACTTGCAACGCCCTGAACTCTTTGCAGCAAGTTTATGACACAGTTATTATTTATAACACATTAACAGTTGGAGAGGATTACTACCTAAAAGTTGTACTAAATCAATCACAACAAGATACAGTATCTGTATCGTGCAATTTGATTTGTGTAGCTAGAGCCATATTAACGGTGTATCCCAACCCTGTTTGTGTAGGCGATATTGTCACTTTTGATACTTATGGCTCAATTTTATGTAATGGACATTATGCCGTTTGGGATTGGGGAGGCTTTCAGGGTACACTTATAAGTGCTAGCCCTACTTATATTTATCAGGCTACAGTTGCAGGAAACTTTGATGTTACATTCTATATTGCATTCGATACAATAGGTAATGGAATTATTGATACTGTATTTGCTGATTCTGCAACAGTACACTTAGTTGTGCTTGATAGCTTACCACGAATGTATGTCCCAGAAGAAGTAGTATGTGTGGGCGATACAGCTTTCTTTTATGACTCAACTATTTGTCCAGTGGCTACTTCATGGAATTGGACTTTTGGAGATGGTGGTAGTTCCTTTTTAAGAAATCCATTTCACATTTACAGTCAAACAGGAACATATACAGTTAGCTTACAAACATTCCCTGGAGGAAACACCAATTCGGAAACTATTGAAGTAACTCAAGCAGTAGTTCCAATAATCAAGGGCTACCAAAACAATTGCGATACAACGGTAATATACAGTATTGAAAACCTTGATACTAATTATACTTATACATGGTCTACACAGACCTTTATTCAGTTAACAAGTCAATATACTACAGGGCAGTTTATTATTAACGGTAACACCAATGTTGAAACAGCGAATATTGCTAATATTGATTGGTATTCTGCTGCATTTCCAGACTTGCCTGACTATGTAGTAATTACGGTTGAAGCACATCTAAACGGTAGTAATTGTTCAGCAACTTCAACAATGATAGTATATGATTGCTGTGAGGGTGATATGGGTGATGGTGGTTTGTATTGGCATGATACCACTATAACAGATGCTCATTTTATAAATGGACACAATATTGCCATTAATGGGACAGTTACCTTAAAAGATAGTCTTGTTATATCTAACACTTCTCTTTCAGGAGGGGGAATATTTTTTGGTCCTTATGCTAAATTAGTACTCGACACTGGAGCTTATTTTGAGATTAACGATGGTAATTTAAGAAATGCTTGTGAATATATGTGGGATGGGATTTATACTAATTCAATTAATGAAACTATTAAGATAAATACATCCGTAGTTGAAAACTCAATAAATGGATTAGTTTCATCAAATGGCGGTACTTTATTATTAGATTCAATAGAGTTTGTCGATAATCTTATTGGAGTACAGTTGCTGAACTACAAAAGCGTTTTATTAATGCCTCCACCTCCATTTACTCCTGCCAATATCTCAATAACCAATTGTACGTTTAATAACCAATATACTAGCAATCTTAATCTTCAATATTATCCGTATTACAATAAACAATCCGTTGTAGGTATTAAGGTTTCAAATATGGAAGATATTATAATTGGAGACACCCTAATGGGTGGAAATAGTTTTTATAAAATGAAAAATGGTATAAGAATCTATAATTCTAAGGTAAGCATTTACAATAACTACTTTAGTGATATTAAAGATATTATGAGTTCATCTTATAAGTTGAGGAATGGAGCTGTTTTTATAGAATCGTCGGGAATTTTTGATGTTGCAAATATTTCAGAGGTGCAAATCGGGGACTTAATAAGTAGTCAAAATATGTTCGATTCATGCTATTATAGTATAATCTCCAGTAATAGCAAACTAATGGTTGAAAATAATATTATTAAAAACTCCAATATGGGTATTACTGTATATAATTTCAAAAACGGAACAAAAATTGAAAACAATCGTTTTAAAGATGTGATTTTTGGAATTAGTATAAACAACCTATTGGGAGGAAATCGTAAATTGGATATTGATAATAACTACTTTGGAGGACAGGCTATCAATATCATCAATTGTAATTCGCAAGCCAATTCAAGTATTAAGACCCAAATTGCTAATAATACGATTAACTATTCAGGACCCAAAAGTACTATAACAAGTGGTGTCCGTATTCAAAATTGTAACGGGATAATGGTAAATAGCAATCATATAGCACGAACTCAAATAAGCTCTTCAAATATTAATAACGATTGGGATGTTACAATTGGAATACGTGTAGCTGCAAGTGAAGGAGCAACAATAACCGATAATTATGTTTGGGGCTTTGGGCAGTCTATCACTACATATGGAAATCTCAATGGTACACAATTCTCGTGTAACGAACTCAAACTGCATAAATTTGGTTTTTATTGGGATGCAAGTACGGCATTAAGCGACCAAGGGGTATATAATCTTCGTAATACTCATAACGAATGGGCTACTGTTGGGAGTGTTACTGATAATATGAAGTTAGATACTTCTATGGCTGCTAATATTGTTAATCAAAGTAATATTAACTGGTATTACTTTAGCAATTTTGGAAATCAATGGATTCCTAATGAAGTAATTTTCGCGCTTCCTTATAAGATTGATGTGATTTCCAATGATAGCGCCACTCACCTATGTGTAGGTGGTAGTGGAAGCGGAGGCAATGGCGGTAGTGGTACTGGAACAGGTGGAGGTTCTCCTACTGGTGGTAGTTCGGCTGTTTTAAGCCTGATGGATAATATTGAAGACCCTGAGATTAGAGACTTTTTGTTTGAGGATATATTAGAAGGAGAGCAGTATATTGATTTACAAAATGAATATAGAGCCTATGATGCCAATTGGCTTTATGATATGTTGCTTGAAGATACTATGATGATGTGGCTGGGCGGTGCTTTAGATACAGATTATCAGCAGTTTTTTGATAGTATTCGAATGAGTAATATAGGCGATTTTACAAAAGTATATGATTTGATTGAAGCAGGAAATTATGCAGAAGCTAAGACTATTAATAATGCAATTGTTCCTGAGCAAGATATTTTTGTAAATCTTCAAACGGTACTAAATATATATTTGGATTCGTGGTGTATAGAGCGATACGACCTAAGTCAGCTTGAGTACGAAACCTTATTTGATATTGCCAATCAAACGCCTTATGAGGGTGGCGATGCCGTTTATACTGCACGTATAATGATAGGTTATGAACCCGATGAGTATGGCGTAGCTTATCGCTTACATAAACAAGATGAGGTAGCAGACGAAAGAGAAGAATTATTCTTATACCCTAATCCTGCTTCTGATATGGTAACAATTGAGTTTTCAAATGATGCCCTTGAGAATGTAAACGCACAACTTAAAGTATATACTATTACGGGTCGATTAATATACGAAACACAATTTAATACCAATAATTCATTTAAAGTATTGTCAGTAGATATGCTTAAAAATGGAGTTTATATTTATCGTATTTCATTAAGCAATGGAATTGATAAATCAGGCAAATTAGTAATACTTAAACAATAGACTATTATTAAGTTGGAGCAGCACTATATGTACTGCTCCAACTTGTTTGTATGCAAATAAAGAAAATACATATTATCCCTATTCTATTTGCGTTAAGCATGCAGCTTAATGCACAAATTAACCTTGTACCTAATTATTCGTTTGAACAGTATGATATTTGCCCATACAGTATCTCATCAGTAACCCCTTCTTGTACAAATTGGTTTACTCCAATTTCAAAGATGCAAATAATACCTCCACCTCCTTATTCTACTAATAACTGGGGGTCAAGTGACTATTTTAATACTTGCTCCACAATCCCAACTCTTCGCCCACCAAATAATTCTGCAGGATTTCAATATCCATTGACAGGAAATGCTTATAATGGAATTGTGTTAAATATGTCTAATCAATCCCTTGACATATGTTTTAAAGAGTACATTGAAGCCAAACTAATTTCTAAATTAATTTCGGGCAGACATTGCATAGAATTTTATTATTCAACAAGTGGTTATTTTGACAATAATGAATACCATTCAATAGAAATAGGAGCATTACTAACAGATACATTAGTCTACCGCTTATCAGGAATTAACACACAGCAACCACAAAATATTTATGCCAATCCACAAGTGAAACAACAATTACCATTAATTAGAGATACTCTAAATTGGATTAAAGTAAGTGGTAGTTTTATAGCTAAAGGTGGAGAACAGTATTTAACCATAGGTAGCTTTCAGTATACGGATACATTAAAAGATAAGAGTATCTATATATACATTGATAATGTAAAACTATGGAATTGCGATAGTGGCGATACTATAAGCCCTATCTTACCAAGAGAGTTAAAGGTATATCCTATTCCATCTCTTAATAATAAAATTACAGTTGATTATGTAAATGGAAGCTTAGGAGGGATGCAGTTTTATTTATATAATACTTTGGGTCAAAAGGTATATCAGCATAAGTTTATTTCAGGTATTAGTAAAAAAGAGCTTTCTCTTATTCACTTGGCATCTGGAGTTTATTATTATAGTCTTGGGAGTAGTGAAGCCGTTTATGAAAAAGGGAAGATTATATTATTAGAGTAGAAGTGATGAATAATAGAACAGAGTTTTATGGAACCGATGCCGTTTATTTTGCACGGAAAACTTGCCTGCCATGGCAGGTGATAGCTTATAAACCTAAGGAGGGTGTAGCTTATCGCTTTTATAGACAAGGTATTGCAGAGGAAAAGGATGGATTATCTCTATATCGTATTTGGTGCAAAACTTATTTATTTCAAAGTGCTTCGGTAGAAAACGTCAAATTCGAGGCTTGCGAAGTATTGAAAGCAAGGGAGTTTGCATTTGCAAATGACTGCTTTGAATGCAAGCGTAACGAAGAGGTTGGCGTTTTGTCCCAAGCACCCTATCCTAATCCTGCTTCTGATATGGTAACAATTGAGTTTTCAAATGATACCTTTGAGAATGTAAACGCACAGCTTAAAGTTTATACTATCACAGGACGATTGATTTATGAGACACAATTTAATACTAATAACTCAATTAAAGTATTATCAGTAGATATGCTTAAAAACGGAGTATATATTTATCGTATTTCAATAAGCAATGGAATTGATAAGTCGGGTAAATTAGTAATACTAAAACAATAATTTAATAAAAGATGGAGCTTGGTTATACTAAGCTCCATCTTATTTTTTATGAGAATATTAGGGGTATATATGGTTATTCTTCTTGCTTTAAGCTCCATGCTTAAGGCCCAGACCAACCTTGTGCCTAATTATTCATTTGAGCTTAATGATAGTTGTCCACAGTTATTTGGAGGTGTAGACCCATATTGTTCCTTGTGGTTCTCTCCCATGTGTAAAATGGCCAACCTTCCCTCATATCCATATTCAACATATACATGGGGTTCAAGTGATTACTATAATGATTGTACCAATTATTCATATCTAGGTGTTCCAAAAAATGATTGTGGATATCAATATTCTAAAAGTGGAAATGCCTATGTTTCTATTGCTTATTCGAATATTGGAAATCAATTTATTGATTATAAAGAGTAAATCGATCACTAGGTTCTCTAATTTCATTAATGTACTGATAATCATCAAATCCTCCATCAAAAAGTTCGATTCTGTTCCTGTTAGGTGCACAAATAAAGCAGTCATTTATGGCTGCTTTTTGTGTTTAGAACAAGATGAGAAGTTTATCCTGAACGAAGCAAAGCGAAGTTGAAGGAAG
>Ga0164315_10001218_pt1 | contig 19278 bp, 14 predicted proteins | sample GuaBasSedimGuay6_FD_113737 | JGI IMG/M metagenome (GOLD analysis project Ga0164315, IMG submission 113737) | Subseafloor sediment microbial communities from Guaymas Basin, Gulf of California, Mexico - Guay6, Core 4569-2, 0-3 cm | ecosystem: Environmental > Aquatic > Marine > Hydrothermal vents... | reverse complement strand
ATCATGGCCCGGAGCAGGCCGTGCACCTGAGGCGCCTCGGGGGTGGATTGTCTTAAATAGTTGGAGCCGCTTCTCTCTCCGATATTGAAATCCACTGTAGAGATGCTACCGGCGGATATCCCGATACATCCCAGAAGCTGCCGGATTAAGCTGACAGTGGTGCTTTTACCGTCGGTTCCCGTTACACCTACAACCGTCATATCCCGGGATGGATAATCCCAGAATGCCGCAGACACCGGGGATAAAGCGGCCCGGGTGTCGGGTACCCGGATGTAATTTATTCCCCGGCGGTAGGATTCCAGGGGTTCGGTGTGCACGACGGCACTGGCCCCCGAGTCCAGAGCTTTATCAATGTAGCGGTGACCGTCCACATGCACCCCGGGAAGGGCAAAGAACAGGCTGCCGGCTTCCGCTTCCCGGGAGTCGAACACCACAGATGATATTTCAGGATCTTTATCCCCGCGTTTCTCCAGGGATTTGAGGCCGGTTGTCAGTTTGCTCAAGTGCCTATCAATCATGTTTTACAGTGTATATTTGCATCGGCAAATAGGGGAAGATGTCTGCCGACACAACATTTATAACTTTTATAGGGTTGCTTTATAGCCGAATTACATTATATTCGGGAACAAGCGCCCTCCGGATTTTCTTGAATGCGGGCACGGCGTAACAAGGAGAAATAATGCCGACAACAGTGAAGACAACAAAGAAAAAGGCTTCTGCCAAGCCGAAAAAGGCCGCTTCAAAAGCGGTGAAAAGATTACTGATTGTAGAAAGTCCGGCAAAAGCCAAAACAATAAAGAAGATGCTGGGCCGGGGTTATTCAGTAATGGCATCAGTGGGACATATCAGAGATCTGGAATCCAAAGGCCGAGGAAAAAAGGCTTTCGGTGTGGATCTGGAAAATGGCTATGAACCCCGGTATATCGTTATTCCCGGTAAGAAAAAGACCGTAGAAGAGCTGAAAGCCGCAGCGGCCAGGGTGGACGAGATTTATCTGGCTCCAGACCCCGACCGTGAGGGTGAGGCGATTGCCTGGCACTTGAAGGAAGCCCTGGGACTTGATGATAAGCAGGCCATGCGTGTCTCCTATCAGGCGGTGACGAAAAAGGCCGTTACCGAAGCTCTTGAGAATCCCCGGGCTATTGATATGAACCTTGTGGGTGCCCAGAAGGGGCGCCGGGTTCTGGACCGTATCGTGGGTTTCACCTTATCTCCCTTTCTCTGGAAAAAGGTGGCTAAAAACCTTTCCGCCGGAAGGGTGCAATCGGTAGCCGTTCGTCTGATTGTCGAAAAAGAACGGGTTATCGAAGCCTTTGTTCCTCAGGAATATTGGAAAATTGATGCGGACCTTCATTCTCCCGAAGGTGATACAACTTCGTTTAATGCGGCGTTAACTTCCTGGAAAGGTGAAAAGTTTGCCCTGGGGGGAAAGTTCTCATCCTCTGAAGGTACCGCCCGGGAAGTGGAAACAGCATTGAAAAGTGCCTCCTACTCTGTTGATGATGTGGTAAGCAAGGATAGCTCCAGTAAACCCCAGACCCCCTTTATCACCAGTACTCTCCAGCAGGCTGCCTCGGGTCAGCTGCGCTTCGGTACCAGGAAAACCATGCAGGTGGCCCAGAAGCTTTACGAGGGCATCGAGCTGGAATCAGGTGCTGTGGGGCTTATCACATACATGAGAACCGATTCTCCCAGACTGGATTCTGAAGCTGTGGATGAAATCCGGGGCTGGATCGGATCTCAGTATCCGGATTATCTGCCGGAGTCTGCCAGAGCCTACGGCGCAAAACCCAAGAACGGTGTTAAAACCCAGGACGCTCATGAGGCGATACGCCCCACTTCTGTGGAGCTGACTCCTGAAGCGGTAAAACCCCATCTTACAGGGGAACAGTACAAACTTTACGAGCTTATCTGGCGCAGGACTGTGGCCAGCCAGATGAAGGATGCCAAATATGCAGTTACAACCATCAGCGTTAAAGCCGCCGAGGGTATTTTTGAAGCAAAGGGCAGGGTAACACTGTTTGACGGTTTTACCGTTTTAGTTCCCGAGGCAAAAAAATCCAAGGAAATTTTCCAGAAACTCCCGGCTGTCGATGCCGGCGGGAACTTGTCCATGGACGAATTAACCACGGAACAGCACTGGACAAAGCCTCCTCAGCGCTTTACCGAGGCCAGCCTTGTCAGGGCTCTGGAAAAAGAAGGCATCGGCCGACCCTCCACTTACGCCGCCATTATTCAGACCATACGCGATAGGGGTTATGTCCGCCTGGAGAAGAGGGCCTTTTATGCCAATGAGTTGGGAATGGCGGTAAACGATATTCTTGTCAAAGAATTTCCTGACATTATGGAGTATCAGTTCACAGCGGATATGGAGAGTAATCTTGATGCCGTTGAAGAGGGAAAAGTTGACTGGCACAAACTGGTGGATGATTTTTACCAGCCTTTTATTAAACGGGTGGATGATGCCATTGAGAATGCCGAAGCCTTAAAGGGCCGTAAGTGGGATGGGGATGAACGCTGTCCTATCTGCAGTAAAGAGCTGGTACTGCGTTATTCCAAAGCCGGAGCCTTTCTGGGCTGTTCGGATTATCCGGATTGCAAAGGCCTGATGCCGCTTCCCGGTGAGGGCTCAGACGACGGGGAAACTGACGGTGAACCGGTGAATTGCCCCAGCTGCGGTAAGCTTATGCTTCTCAAATCCAGCCGTTATGGCAAATTTTACGCCTGCAGCGGATACCCCGACTGTAAAACCACAGCCAACCTGGGGGCCGACGGTAAGCCGGCGTTTCTGCCGGATATTAAAATGGATTGTGATGAATGCGGAACTCCCATGGAAATCAAATCTAAAAAACGGGGCCCTGTTATGGTTTGTCCCAATGCCGATTGTAAAAGGGAACTGCCTGTTAAAGATGGTAAACCCATTTCCCTGCCTAAGGCCAACGGGACCAAGTGTGAGAAGTGCGGCTCTCCGATGATTGTCCGCCTGAGCCGCCGGGGGCCGTTTCTGGCATGTACCGATTTTCCCAAGTGCCGGAATGCCAAGAATCTGGATGCTTTGGAGAAAAAAGATGAGAAAGAGGCAAAGACAGAGTCTGAGGTTGAAAAGGCCTGAGTTCCGGTTCGGGTTTTTACTCCTTACCGAACAGAAACCCGTAGGGCCGGCGGATTTTATCCGCAAGGTCTTCAACAGATATGTAACGGGCTTCCCTTACCACTTCCTTACCCTCAGCATAAACAAGTATGGCGGGTATGGTGAATATTGAAAGCTGGCCCGATGCCTCGGGGATGTCATCAAGATTAACGTAGTACGAGGGAACTTCCGGAAACTCTTTAAGCATATTACCGACTTTCGGTTTTAAGGCTGTACACACCCCGCAAGCCGGACGGGAGAGGTAGAAAAGGGACATTCCCTCTTTTTCTGAAATATCCTGAATTTCTGAGAATTCTTCTATGTTCTGCATTCTTTAGAAAGTATCGTTTACCCGATGAATCGTCCAGTTCTCTCTGTTATCAATTGAAATTGCGTCTGATGGCATCCAGGGTTTCACCCAGCTTTAAAAAAATTCCCACAAGTTCAGGATCAAAGAGCTTGTCGGATTTACTTTTCAGAAAATGAAGAGCCGCCTGAGCTGTCCAGGCCTCTTTGTAGGAACGTTCGGATGTCAGAGCATCATACACATCGGCAATGGCTACAATTCTGGCGGATAAAGGGATTTCCTTTCCCTTTTTCCCGCTGCCGAATTTAATGGGATTTGTGCTAATATCCTTGATTTTTCCCGGATATCCCGATCCATCCCAGCGCTCATGGTGATTTAATACAACTTCCCGGGAAATCCTGTCCCAAAGAGATTCTGAATCCGGAAAAAGACGGGCCCCGTATACCGTATGCCGGTACATCAGAAGCTTTTCCTTCTCGTTGTAATGTCCGTCTTTGGCCAGAATATCTCCGGAGACACCGGCCTTACCCACATCGTGGAGTATGGCTGCAGTCCGGAAGGCCTCTTTCTTCTGATTCCGTTCAGCCAGACTGACACCCCGGGATTCTGCAAAATGGTCGTAAAGAACCAGGGCGTATTCACCGACTCTTTTCGCATGGCTGCCGGTTTCATAAGGGTCTCGCAACTCGGCGATGGCCACCATTCTCATTACCATTTCTCTGGCCATGGAGGCTTTTTCCAGGGCCAGTACCGCATGATCGGCGAGAAAGGAGATGTGTACCTTGTCCATTGCGGAGAACGGTACGGTTTTTCCGCCGTATTGAGCATTGATAAGCTGTATTACCCCCAGGGTTTTCTGGTTGTCTCCCACCAGGGGAATAACCAGCTGACTCTGGGTATGGTAGTTTGATTTTTTGTCAAACTCGGGGTTGAATGTGAAATCCAGGGAATCAGGGAGGGCGTACACGTCGTCTATCAGCAGAGGTTGAGCGGTTACAGCGACAAACCCTGCGAGACTGCTTTTATTCAGCGGGATGCTTCTATCGGTGTAGGTAAACTTGTCTTCGCTCTTTCCATCGGGAAAGAGGGTGTCATTTTCGATATAGTTAAAATACAGCTTGTCGTTGTCCCGGAGGTATAAGGTTCCTGCATCCGCACGCACAAAAAGTCTTGCTTCGTGGAGGATGCGTTCTAAAAGAACCGTATAATCATGTATGTGATGCAGGTTCCTAATTATCTTTAATAAATCTTTGGTCTGGGGTCTGGCACTCATTCGCTATACTCCACTTTAAATCTATCGGCGTTATAGGGATAATTCCTGTTAATAGATGATTTTTTCCAAAATATACAGAGTTTTTAATACTTGACGCAGTTTCCCTGAGTCATTAGTCTTCTAATCAGCACCGCAACAGGAGTATTTGGTAATGTCAGTTTCCGGTATGAACAGTATGTCTCACCGCATCTCCATTATCAGTATTCTACTATCGCTAATTATTCCTTGCCGATCCGGCAGGGGGTGTCATTGCGGTGTAACAGCTTAAGCTGAACAGACCAATAAATGATTAACCTCTTGAGTGGATCGGGCGACCTTATTAAGGTCGCCTTTTTCGTTTTAACCGGTTAAAGGAGGCAGGTTTGCAGGATAAAGGGAAAATAGTTCTATTTGACACAACTCTGAGAGACGGTGGTCAGACCAGAGGCGTTCATTTCTCGGTGGAAGATAAAATCAAACTCACTCTGGAGCTTGATGAACTGGGCCTCGAATATATAGAGGGCGGTTGGCCCGGGTCGAACCCCAAAGATATCCATTTTTTTGAACAGATGAAAACAATCACCCTGAAAAATGCCCGGTTGACATCGTTTTCATCCACCAGGTTCAAAGACACCAAGCCGGAAGAAGATAAAATCCTGGGTGAACTTCTGAAAGCGGAAACCCCGGTTTTCACAATATTCGGGAAATCCTGGGATATGCATGTTTATGAATCTCTGGGAACCTCCCTGGAAGAGAATCTGAACATGATTTATTCCACAATCGAATACCTCAAACCCCGGGGGGATGAGGTGGTGTATGATGCCGAGCATTATTTTGACGGCTTCAAAGCCAATCCCGAATATGCCATACAAACCATAAAAGCTGCCGCCGATGCCGGTGCCGCCTGGATTGTACTTGCCGATACCAATGGGGGAACCCTGCCTGAAGATCTTCGAACAGCCACATTGGCTGCTATGGATGCGGTGGATAAGCCTATCGGTATACATACCCACGATGACGGCGGTCTCTCCCTGGCCAACACTTTGGTTGCCGTTGAATTGGGTGCGAAGATGGTTCAAGGTACCATAAATGGACTGGGAGAGCGCTGCGGGAATGCCAACCTCTGCAGTGTTATTCCCACTTTAAGTCTCAAAATGGGGTATCAGACCCTCGAAGAAGATAAAATCGGTGGTTTAACCCGGATCAGCCGTCTGGTATCCGAGCTCTCCAACAAACCTCATCAGGAAAGTCTTCCCTATGTGGGTAAGAGGGCCTTCACTCATAAGGGTGGAATCCATGTATCGGCAATCCGGAAGAATCCGAAACTTTATGAGCATATTGAACCTGAAACTGTAGGAAATAAAAGAAACGTTCCCATCAGCGATCAGGCCGGGAAGTCCAATATTCTGCAGAAAGCCGGTGAACTCGGTATGACGGTGGATGATGCCCATGCGAAAACCATCGTGGCAAAAGTAAAAGAACTGGAGGCCGAAGGCTACCATTTCGAAGGGGCTGATGCCTCATTCGAACTGCTGACAGACGACCTGATGAAAACACGGCGGGAATTTTTCACAGTTCACGGTTTCCGGGTGCATACCTGGGAAAATGACAAGGGTGAAATCTGGTCTGAGGCTACAATCAAGGTTTCCGTCCCTGAATCCGTGGCGGGGAAAGTGGGCCATGAAACCCGTTTTGAACATACTGTCGGGGAGGGCTCCGGTCCGGTGGAAGCCATGGACCGGGCTCTACACAAAGCACTGGAAACATTTTATCCGGAAATCGCCGATATCCGTTTGACGGATTACAAAGTACGGATTCTGGACGAACAGGCCGGCAGTACCGCTGTTACCCGGGTACTGGTAACCAGCAGCGATGGGAAAAGGCATTGGGGTACCGTCGGTGTCTCGCAGAATATCATCGAGGCCTCCTGGCGGGCTCTGGTTGAATCTTTGGAATACAAACTCAAAAAAGATGAGGAAGGCAGATAATGAGAAAAATTACGATTTTTGATACAACACTCCGGGATGGAGAACAGTCTCCGGGTGCTTCAATGACAGTTGATCAGAAGATTAAAATGGCTGTAGCTCTGGACCGCCTGGGTGTGGACAGGCTTGAAGCGGGTTTTCCCGTGTCATCTCCGGTTCAGTTTGACGCGGTTAAGAGAATCGGAGCCGCTGTAAAAAGCGCTACTGTTGTCGGTCTGGCCCGATGTAAACAGATTGATATCGATGCGGTAAGGGATTCACTTGCCGATTGTCCGAAAAAGATGATTCACATCTTTCTGGCAACCAGCCCCCTGCATATGAAGTACAAGCTCCGTATGAGTGAAGATGAGGTTCTCGCTGCGATTAAAAAATATGTCTCTTATGCCCGGGAGCAGGGTTTTGAACTGATTGAATTCTCCCCGGAAGATGCCTCCCGTACCGAATGGGATTTTATGGTAAAGGCCCTGCGGACCGCCGTTGATGCCGGTGCCAATACCCTGAATATTCCCGATACCGTCGGTTATGCCATGCCCGATGAGTACGGCGATCAGATGGCACAGCTTAAAGTGGCCATCCCTGAACTGGGAGACAGCGTTCTGCTTTCCACCCATTGTCATAACGATCTTGGTCTGGCCCTGGCTAACTCCCTGGCCGCGGTCCGCGCCGGTGCGGATCAGGTGGAAGTTACATTGAATGGAATAGGGGAGAGAGCGGGTAATGCGGCTCTGGAAGAGATTGTTATGGCTCTGAGGGTCCGGAAAGATATCTGGGATGTGGAAACCGGGGTAAATGCGGAATTTCTCTATCCCACCAGCCGGCTGCTTCAGAACATCACCGGTCTTGTCACCCCCAGGAACAAACCTATTTTCGGGGATAATGTCTTCAGCCATGAATCCGGTATTCATCAGCATGGTGTTCTTAAAAACAGGGAAACCTATGAGATTATGAACCCCGATCACATCGGCCGGAGCCGTGAAACCCTGGTGATGGGCCGTCATTCGGGAAAACATGCCTTAAAAGAGAAGCTGGAACAGTACAACATCATTCTTAAAGACGATCAGATGGATTCTCTCTATGCAAAGTTCATTGAAATTGCAGACAAAAAGAAAGAAGTTTACGACGAGGATCTGTTCACCCTTGTGTCCGGAGTTCTTGGTGACCTTCCTGCCGGATGGAGGCTTGAAAGCTTTCAGACCTGGACGGGTAACAACGTTATTCCTTCAGCCACAGTGCAGATGAAGAAGGGCGAAGATATTAATCTCGGCACCCAGGCCGGGGACGGGCCCATTGATGCTGTATTCAAAGCCATCGACCAGGCTACCGGAACAAAAGGCCGTCTGACAGAATATGTCATCCAGGCTGTGGGCAGCGGGAAAGATGCCCAGGGGCAGGTAAAGCTTCAGGTTGATTTCGGCGGAGTACTGGCCGATGGAAAAGCCTCCTCTACAGATATCATTGAAGCCTCGGCACTGGCCTATATCAACGCCCTGAACCGCAAAGAGATGATGGGTGCCAGTGAAGCAAAATCCCAGCATCCCCAATACCAGGAATGAAAGTAAATAAAACGAATATATAATCTGTCAGCTCTGGAGTTTCAGGAGGCGTCAAGCTTCCGGGCTTTAACAAAAAGCCAGTCGGAGAGGCGGTTGAGAAACTTTTGAGCATCAGAGAGATGACTCAGCTCCTCTTCCCTTATCAGCCTGACAATATGGCGTTCGGTACGGCGGCAGACGGCCCGGGCCAGGTCTGCCCTTGCGCCCCTCTCACTTCCGCCGTAAGTGATAAAAAGAGGAGGCATATTAACCTTCTCCATAAGTTTCTTCTGCCGGGACTCTAGTTCTTCCAGGTCTGATATATCAACTCTGTCAACTTTACCGAAGGCGGAACGGGAGGGGGGAACTGCAATCATTCCACCAATCCTGAGCAGGCAGTGCTCTATCCAGTCGATTTCATCTTTATCAGGAGTCTCTTCCATGGATGCTTTGAGCAGTCCCAGGGCTGAATGAAGCTCATCCACATCACCGAGAACCTCAAAAACCAGGTTATCTTTGGGTAGAGTGAGTCCGTCAGCCAGGCAGGTTGTACCTGAATCACCCTTGCGGGTTGTTATTTTATCGAATTTAATCATACAACTCTTATTATAGACAAAATCAGCTATTCTTTATCAGCTTTATTTCCCCTGATGCCATGAATTGCTTACTATTAAGGACAGACAGAGGGTCCAATGAATAACGATAAACGAAAAGATGATGATAACAACGACTGGCGTGAGTTGTTGAAGAAGGTAAAAAAGAAAGGTGAGGATAGCGGAAAGAACCCTTTCAAAGGTGGTAAATTCCGTTTTTCCATGTGGTACCTTCTTTTAGCTGTTCTGCTGCTCAGTATTCTGAATATGTTCATGTTCAAGGGAAACGATCAGTCCATTCCCTACAGTGATTTCAAGGAACTGATTGTAAACGGAAGTATAAAAGAGGTTCATTACTCGGGATCTTCTCTGATCGGGTATTCTTTTGTGCAGACAGAGCTGACAGGTTCTGATGCTACCTCCCTGCTCCAGAGCCTTTTCGGATCGGGCAGCAGTAACTTAAGCTCCTGGAAAACCGAGCAGATAAAAAACGATCTGACGCTGCTGCCTCTGATGGATGAACAGGGTATCGTCTATAAAGCCATCCCCGAGTCCAATAATTACCTGCTGGATCTGTTATTCCGCATGGTGATTCCCATTGTTCTGATGCTTGTAATATGGCGGTACATCCTTAAACGTATGGGCGGTCTGGGTGGTTCCAACGTGATGAGTTTCGGTCAGAACAACGCGAAAATTGTTGCCGAGAATGATTTACAAACCCGGTTCAAGGATGTTGCCGGGTGTGATGAAGCCAAGGACGAACTGGTTGAAATTGTTGATTTTCTGAAAAGCCCCACAAAGTATACAAATATCGGGGGGAAAATTCCCAAAGGCGCATTGCTTGTCGGCTCTCCTGGAACCGGTAAAACTCTCCTGGCCCGGGCTGTTGCCGGTGAGGCCGAAGTAACGTTTTTTCGAATGTCCGGAGCGGATTTTGTCGAGATGTTTGTCGGTGTCGGTGCTGCCAGAGTACGGGACCTGTTTAAACAGGCTCGGGAAAAAGCGCCCTGTATCGTTTTTATTGATGAGCTGGATGCCATCGGAAAAAGCCGGGCAGGAACCCTCTCAACCAATGATGAGAGGGAACAGACTTTAAATCAGTTGTTGGTGGAAATGGATGGATTTGATTCCACCGGCGGAGTAATTATCCTGGCGGCTACCAATCGTCCGGAAGTTCTGGATCCAGCACTGCTGCGCCCCGGCCGCTTCGACCGCCAGATTGTTGTGGATAAGCCGGATCAAATCGGTAGAGAGGCCATACTGCGTATTCATTCAGCAGATGTGAAGCTGGAAGAAGAATTGGATCTTTTAGAAGTAGCTAAAGCCACTGCCGGACTGGCGGGTGCGGATCTTGCTAATATTGTTAATGAAGCGGCGTTGCGCGCGGTACGCCTGGGGCGGGATAAAGTTTCCAGAGACGACTTCTTTGAGGCTATCGAAAAAGCCGCAATCGGACTGCAGAAGAAGAATAAACTCCTTAATCCCCATGAACGGGAAGTTACCGCATATCATGAAACCGGTCACGCCCTTGTTAATGTATTTACACCGGATCAGCATCTGGTTAAAAAAATCACCATTATCCCCCGGGGTTATGGTGTGATGGGCTATATGCTGCCGGTTCCCGAAGAGGAGCGCTCCTTTCAAACCCGGGAAGAACTCCTGGGGCGAATCGATGTGGCCCTGGGCGGTCGTGCTGCTGAAGAGATTATCTACGGAACCGTATCAACTGGAGCGGGGAATGATATCATGCAGGCCACTGATATTGCCCGTTCCATGATTACCCGATTGGGGATGAGTGAACGTTTTACCAATGTTTCCCTGGACCGCCGGGGCGGGGGGTATCTGAATGGAGAATCACCCTACAATCAGGGCCGGGATTATTCGGAAGAAACCCAGCGCTACATCGATGAAGAAATCTCCAAAATCATGTCCGATCGTTACAAGCGTGTACTCAAGCTCTTAAAGAAACACAGTGGGCTCCTTGAGGCAATCACTGTTAAACTTCTTGATAAAGAAACGATTGAACGTGAAGAGTTAATGGATCTCATTGATTCCGACGAGCTGGGGAAATCTGATTTCTCCGCTCGAAAGGGAGCCGATCTTAAACCTTCGGAGAGAGCCAAAGTATCGGGAGAAGCCCGAAATGAAGCTATCAAGGTACGGATGGCCGAGCGCCGGGCTGCCGAAGAGGAAACTGCTCGGAAAGCTACCGAGGAAAAAGCTGCCAAAGATGCCGTTGAGGCCGAGAAATCCGGAAGCAGTCCTCCGGGAGGCTCCAATACCGGCACAAAGGACAGTTAAACCTTTTTTTATTCAGAACGGCTCCAATTCCGGAGCCGTTTTACTTGTGAGGTACTTCTTTAGACTTTATCATGCTGGTTGGAGGCTGCATCATGACATTCAGCTGGCATTTCCTCATCGACATGGGAATCATCGGCGGAGCTCTCATGCTCGCCACATTTCTGCGTTCTAAAATCAGGTTTTTTCAACGTTTTCTGATTCCCAATGCATTAACTGCCGGATTTATACTGTTTCCTCTGTACAACTGGGTGTTCCCTCTCATGGAAATGAATACCATGAGTTTGAAAGATATTGTTTTTCATTTTCTGAACATCTCTTTTATTTCCATGACTCTCCGGGCGAGTAAGGACAAGCGAAAATCCAGCCGTGATGTTTTTGCAACCAGTACCATGGTGCTTACCCAGTATGCCCTGCAGTGTTTTCTGGGAACTCTTATTACACTGGTACTCATCAAGACGATTCTACCTGGATTGTTTCCGGGTTTCGGCCTTTTTGCCACTCTGGGTTTTTCTCTGGGGCCGGGGCAGGCCTTTGCCATCGGTACCGGCTGGGAAAAGATGGGGTTTGAGGGAATGGGAAGTGTGGGACTTACATTCGGAGCCCTCGGATTTATCTGGGCCAGCTTCGGCGGTATCTTTCTGGTAAATTACGGAATGCGCAAGGGTTGGGTTTCCAAGGAAGAAATAGAGCGAATCAAAGGAAAAAAAATGCGTCAGGGTGTTCTGCACCGTGGTGAATCCTCGGAAAAATCAGAAGTTTCCAATATTACAAACCCTGAGGCTATAGATCCCTTCGCCTTTACTTCCGGTCTGGTACTGTTTACATATCTTCTGACCTATCTGGGTTTAATCGGCCTTTCATGGCTTCTTTCCTTACTGGGTAACACAGGTGTTCAGCTTGCCACTAATCTCTGGGGCATCATGTTCATTTTCTGCGGAATTACAGCTATGGGTGTGAAAGCGCTGCTTAAAAGTATGAGAATCACTTTTATCATTGATAATGAGCGCCTTACCCGTATCAGCGGATTCAGTGTGGACTTCATGGTTGCCGCGGCTATCGCTGCCATCAGTGCGGCGGTTGTCGCCCAATACTGGGTGCCTATTGCTCTTGTTGCCGGCTTAACCGGGCTGGCGACAACCTTCAGTCATATCTGGCTGTCCAGCCGGGTGTTTCAGGATCATGTATTCTATCGGGCTGTTTTAATTTATGGGGCGGCAACCGGTACCCTGCCTACAGGGCTGGCCCTGCTGCGGATTATCGATCCTCAATTTGAAACTCCTGCCAGCCGGGATTTCATGTTTTCTGCCGGGCTGACATTTATTTTTGCTATTCCTATCATTCTGACGGCGAATATGCCGGCGGTAGGAGCCCTGAACGGGACATTGAAACCGACGTATCAGGTTCTGGGATTATACGCGCTCTATTTGCTGTTCTGTTTCGGAGCCTATCTGATACTTTCAGGACGGAAGAGATTTGAGAATCCATCCTCTATATGGTTTAAAAACGCGGGCTGAGAATGAAGCTCAGCCTGGTGTCCTGTTTGTGGTGATAAAGTCGGTAATCCACTTAATCCATGTATCCAGCCCTTCACCGGTGATGCATGAGGTTTCGATAAGCGGAAGTTTGGGGTTGAGGTTTTCAATATCCTTGTAGAACACCTTTCTGTCGAAGGGAACGTAGGGCAGAAGGTCAATTTTATTCAGAATCAGACACTTAGCTTCCCGGAAAAGCAACGGGTACTTTTGCGGTTTATCATCCCCTTCAGGTACACTGGAGAGGGCAATTTTGGCATGTTCTCCCAGATCGAACTCCGATGGGCAGACGAGGTTACCGACATTTTCGATAATGATACAGTCCAGATTGCTTAGAGGCAGTTCATCCAGGGCTTTTAGAATAATAGTGGAATTAAGGTGGCAGGCTCCCCTGGTGTTCACTGCAGTTATCGGCAATCCGAAACCTTCCAGCCGCCGGGCATCCCGTGTGGTATTTACATCCCCTTCAATAATTCCCAACCTGAAGTTTTTGCCTAACTCTCCGAGAGTTTTTTCAAGGAGGGATGTTTTTCCCGATCCAGGAGAACTGATGATGTTAATCATTACCAGATTATGTTCTGCAAGAATCTTTCGAATTTCATCAGCACGGGAGTTGTTGGAATCCATGATATTCTGATTCAGTTCTATTATCATTTAGTCGGTTTCTCCTTCAATTGATTTAATTATCATTTTGTCCCCTTCCATTACTTCGGTATTGATAGATCCACAGTCAGGACAGATGTAGCACAGTTCTTCGGGATAGAAATGACAGTGGCAGTCCATGCAGTTTACCTTTTGAGGGACAATCACCAGATTAAGTCGGCAGTCCTTAATTGCCGGGGGACTGCCAATTTCAGTTTTCAAGGCATCAAATCCCATTTCAAGGGATTCAGGAACAATCTGTCTTAATTCTCCCGCCTCGATGGTGATACTCTCAACTTTTACCAGTCTGTTATCCTCCACAGCCTGTATAAGAATCTCCACAATATTCTGGGCTATGCTGAACTCATGCATTGTGTTTCATTTTTTTCAGCAAATCCTGGGCAGCTGCATGCCTGAGAGTCTGTGAAGTATGTGAGAACCGCCGGCTTTGGTTTTCAGTATTGTTTTGTCAGGATTATTTTCTGTAATATGGCCTATAAGAGCAGCTTCTTTTCCCCGGGGATGCTTTCTTAGAATCTCCAGGGCTGATTCAGTATCCTTTTTGGGAACAACGAATATAACTTTTCCCTCATTTGCCATAAAAAGGGGATCGAATCCAAAAATACCGGCTATTCCGGAAACTTCTTCCTTCACTGGAATAGCTTCTTCTTCTATCTCAATCCCCAGTCCGCAGAGTTCGTTCAGTTCGCATAAAACAGTTGCAATACCCCCTCGGGTGGCATCTCTCATAAAAGCTGTCGAAGGGCAGGATTCAATCAGATCCCGGATTAAGCTGTTAAGTGGTGCACAGTCGCTGATAATTTCAGATGATACCGGGATGTCCTTTCTACTGCAGAGCAGGGCCGTTTCATGATCCCCGACTGTGCCGTTAATCAGTATTGAGTCTCCCGGTTCAACCCGGGATGCCGTACTGATACCGGCATACCCTTTTTCAATAAATCCTATCCCGGAAGTGTTGATAAAAAGACCGTCACAGCTCCCTTTTTCAACAACCTTTGTATCCCCGGTAACAATCTGAACCCCTGCCGAACTGGCGGTTTCTCCGGCGGATACTGCAATCTTTTTCAGATCGGCAATAGAAAAGCCTTCTTCAATAATCACCGAAAAACTCAAGTAAAACGGGATGGCGCCTGAAACCGAGAGATCGTTAATCGTTCCGGCAACAGCCAGCTTCCCGATATCGCCTCCAGGAAAGAACAGGGGCTGAACCACATAGGAATCGGTGGTAAAGGCCATCTTCCCCCTTCCCGGATCCAGTATGGCTGAATCGCTGTTTCCCTGAACGTTTTCATCTCCGAAGGCCTGCATAAAAACCGAACGGATCAGTTCACCGCTCATGTCACCCCCGGCACCGTGAGCCAGGGTGATTTTCCCGAAATCCTTCATGAGTAATTGTACCATGCGGCGCAGCTGCCTTCAGAGGACACCATACATGCCCCCACAGGGTCTCCGGGAACACAGCGGTTTCCATAAAGGGGACACTCAGCCGGTGTGCAGATACCTCTGAGAACCTCGCCGCAGCGGCATCCCTTCGGCTCAACCCCCTCTTCAACCTCCAGACCGAAGCGCTCGTACGCATCAAACTTCTTGTATTCCCGGCGAACAGCCAGCCCGCTACCCTTGATCGAACCCAGCCCCCGCCAAAGGGCGTCTGAGGGCTCAAACACCTCAGCTACAAGGCTTCTGGCTTTCGGGTTACCCTCTTCCCGAACTACACCGGGGTAGGCATTCTGAACCGGATTACCGCCGTTTTGAATGCTTTTCACAAGGGAGAGTATCCCTATGAGAATCTCTTGGGCTTCAAACCCGGTAACGGTACAGGAAATCGGATATTCCCTGCAGAGTTCCCGGTACATACCCATCCCGGTGATAACACTCACATGTCCGGGGCAGATATATCCGTCAATCGCCGTACCTGATTCCAACAGGGCACTCATCGCCGGCTTCATGGTTTTATGAGCTCCGAGCACTGACAGGTTGCCGATTCTTTTTTCCGAAGCGGTTTTAATGAGAACAGCAGTTCCCGGAGTGGTTGTCTCAAATCCGATACCGCAGAACACAATTTCTTTATCCGGGTTCTCAAGGGCCGTTTCCAGGGCCTGCATAGGGGAATAAACAATCCTTACATCCGCCCCGCCGGCCCTTTCCCGTTCCAGACTGGAATGGGTTCCCGGGACCCTTACCAGGTCGCCGTAGCTTAGAATTATGGTTTGAGGTAAGAGGGAAACGGCAATGGCATAATCGATATAGCTGATTCCTGTAACGCAGACCGGACATCCCGGACCGGATATCAGTCGGATTGTTCCAGGCAGCATGGAGCGTATACCGAAACGGGAAATGGCCATGGTGTGGCTGCCGCAAACCTCCATCAGAGTAATCGGCTTAACTGATTCCTTTGAGATGGCAGTCCGGAGAGCCTTGATTGATTCCTGTTTCACGAGCCATCTTCCCATGCGGATGTGATATTGGAATAGTTTTCCAGATCTTCCATCATCTGATCAGACTCTCCCTTTGATATTTTCTCAATGATGAATCCTGCATGGACAAGCACCTTGTCCCCGACGGATATCGATTCCATCAGGGCACAGTCAGCTTCAAGAATCACCTTCCGGATGCGAACTTCCGCTGTTGTATCGTGAATTCGTATAACTTCTCCCGGTACTGCAACACACATATCAGCCTCCTGCTACTGCGCCCATTCCGATTTGCCCCAAAGCCAGACCCCCGTCATTCGCCGGTATAAGGGAGTTACTGAACACATTAAACCCTCTTTTTCTCAGTTCCGATGTGCATTCTTCCAGGATGTATCTGTTTTGAAACACCCCGCCGCTTAAAGCCGCATTTTTTATACCAGTTCGTTCTTTTACCAGTGATGCTGTATCACAGCTGAACTGCACCACCGTATTCATAAATTTAGCTGCAATAATTCCCGGATGTATTTTCTCCAGAATATCCTGTACTACTGTCCTGATAATTCCCCGGGTATCAATGATGTTCTCTGTAATGTCCCATGGGTAGCGGCCGTCTTCTTCCGGATTTGCCGCGGCTTCCAGGAGCATGGGCGCTTCTCCTTCATACCGGTTCTCAAAGCATACTCCTGTCAGTGCTGATATACAGTCAAAGAGCCGTCCCATACTGGAAGATAAGGGACTGTTGATGTTATTTCTCAGCATGTACTCAATTTGACTTACTCTGTCGGGGCCTTCTGACTTTCCTATCCATTCCAGGATATCCAGGGGAAGGGATTTATAATCATCACCGTAAGTCTGGTACAGGAAGGAAAGAGCGGTTCTCCAGGTATGCTTTGATGCCGTATCCCCGCCGGGAAGCTTTATCGGCAGAAGATGAAATTCTCTTTTGAACCCTTTTAGTCCGCCGGAGAAAATTTCCCCTCCCCAGATCGTTTTATCGCTGCCGAAACCTGAGCCGTCATAACACACACCGATCACCGGTTCTTTCAGTCCATGTTCAACAATAACTGATGCGATATGGGCTTCATGGTGCTGAACTCCGATGGCGGGAAGTTCCAGTTCTGCAGCTGTTTTCCGGGCAAAATGCGTCGAAAGATAATCCGGGTGATTATCGTGAATGAATAGCTCAGGTTCCACCATGTAAAGTCTTTTAAAGCGTGAATAGGACTCCTGAAAAAACTCCAGAGTTTCCTGATTGTTCAGATCGCCGATGTGCTGGCTCAGTATAATGTGATTGCTCCGGCCGATGGCAAAAGTATTTTTCAGCTCACCGCCGAAGGCTGCAATTCTGTCTACCGGCAGATCTGAGAGAATAGGATTTGGAACCCACCCTCTGGATCTCCGGATGATATGAACCTTTTTATCAGAAGCAAAAACCACTGAATCATCAACCCGGTTATGGATACGCCTGTTATGTGAAATGAGAGTGTCGGCAATACCCTCAAACTGAGTTGCTGCTTCCTCATGGGATATAACAATGGGTTCACTGCTTCGATTACCGGAGCTCATTACAAGAACTCTAGTCTGCAGCTCCTTAAAAAGCAGGTAATGAAAGGGCAGGTAGGGAAGCATAACTCCGATGGTATCAAGACCGCCGTTTATTATTTGGGGGAGGGAGCCTGGAATCTGCTTCAGCAGAACAACCGGACGCTGGACGGAGTTGAGCAGTTCTTCTTCGATTTTATTTAGAATGGCGAACCTTTGAATTGTACCGATATCCGGCATCATCAAGGCAAAGGGTTTTGATTCACGGTGTTTTCGACGGCGTAATGTTTTTATCACACCGGAATCCAATCCGCTGCATACAAGATGATATCCGCCCAATCCCATCAATGCGATGATGCGGCCATCGTCAATCTGCCCGGCGCAATAACGGATAATATTATCGATATCGTTAATATCTGCATGATTATCATGTATGAAATAGGCCGGTCCACAGCTGGTGCAGGCTATGGGTTGGGCATGAAACCTCCGGTTGTGTATATCTGCAAACTCACTATGACAGGCATCACACATATCAAAATCCACCATGGTGGTTTTATCTCTGTCATAGGGAATGTCTCTGATAATTGAGAACCGCGGGCCGCAGTTTGTACAATTGATAAACGGGTAGTTCAACCTCTCCGGCTGTTTCTTCATATCGTCCAGACAACCATCGCAGACTGCCATGTCCGGGCTGATGCGGGTGATAGTATCTTCCTGATAACGGCTTTTAACTATATTAAATCCAGTATATAGGCCATTTCCTTCCGGAGTAACTGTGAAGGATTGAATTATGGCAGATGGTGGAATCTGCCTGTGCTGAACATCGTTAAGAAAGTGTTTTAATTGTTCCTCAGTTCCCCGGGCATGAATATCAACCCCGCTTCCTGTATTCTCAACAGTTCCGTTTATATCCAGTGAGACTGCAGTTCTGTACACATGCGGACGGAATCCAATTCCCTGGACCAGCCCTTTAATGCGGATTCTGATATTTTTATACTCAGCCTTTTGCATAAGCGTCTAATTAAATAATATCGATAAAAAAAGAATGTTCTCTTGTGGTATCGATGATAACATAGTATAATACTAATAGACGAAGAAAGCATCTTATATTTTTTACTGCCTGCTTTTCCCTGCTGTCACTACCTTTGTTCTGAGTCAAATTATCACGAGGGTGTGTTATGACTGCAGGATTACGATCAATCACTCAACGTTATGATAATGATAAAACCCGGCTTATGGATATCCTGTTGGATTTCCAGGCGGAACAAGGGTATCTCTCTGAAGAGGTAGTAGGTGAAATTGCCGATACCCTGGAAATGGCTGAGGTGGATGTTCAGCAGACCATCTCATTTTATCATTTCTTTGAGAGTGAGCCACACGGAGAGTACACGGTATATCTGAATGACAGCGTTGTATCCACCATGATGGGAAGGGATAGTATTGCAGACTGTTTTGAACAGGAAGCCGGCACTCAGTTCAACACGGTTTCCGATGATGGTGTAATAGGGCTTTATGATACAGCGTGTATCGGTATGAGCGATCAGGAGCCGGCTGCCATTATTAACGGTGTAGTCTTTACACGGCTTACTCCATTCCGGGTTCGGGAACTTGTCAGAGACATGAAATCGGGAAAGGATGTTGAGGAAATGCAGGTTGCCGCTTACGGCGAAAGCATGAACGACAGCCGATTTCTTAAAACCACCATTCACAACAACATTATGAAGCGGGGTGAGGTGATACTCTCGGATTATGAGCCCGGCTCCGCACTGTCCAAAATCAAGACCGGTAAACTCAGTCCCGAAGATGTTATCAGAATTATAAAAGACTCCGGAATCCGTGGCCGGGGAGGAGCGGGTTTCCCCACCGGATTGAAATGGGAGTTCTGCCGCCGTGTTGAATCTGATACACGTTATATTTTCTGTAACGCCGACGAAGGGGAGCCTGGAACCTTTAAAGACCGTGTGATTCTTACTGAGTATCCACAATTGGTGTTTGAGGGAATGACTCTGGCTGCATACGCGGTAGGT
>Ga0164315_10001217_pt1 | contig 19282 bp, 16 predicted proteins | sample GuaBasSedimGuay6_FD_113737 | JGI IMG/M metagenome (GOLD analysis project Ga0164315, IMG submission 113737) | Subseafloor sediment microbial communities from Guaymas Basin, Gulf of California, Mexico - Guay6, Core 4569-2, 0-3 cm | ecosystem: Environmental > Aquatic > Marine > Hydrothermal vents... | reverse complement strand
TGAGCGAGCCCGGTGGGGGCGGAGCCCCCGCAAAACACTGCTAGCGGCGGTTGGTCCAGGTTTCGTTGGCGTAGCGGTCTCGGACTAGATTTTCGGCTTCGGCTAGTTCGTGTTTGGTGGGGGTTTGTTCGGTGAACTCTACTTGCCAGCGGTTGCGGGCGGCAGTGAGGATCGCTTCTTCGGCTTCCTGGCGCGTGACGGGGGTGGGCAGGAGTTCGGAGAGGCCGATGGCGCCGGGACTGATCCGGTTGGGCTCCAGGACCAAGCTGCCGTGAAGCAGAAAGCGGTCGCCGCCGCGGCGCTGCGCGGAGCCGAAAATCTTGCGGCCGTCCGCCATCAGGTCGTAGCAGGTGTGGGCGTCGAAGCAGAGGCCCTCGGGTGCGGCCTCGGGCTGCCCCTTTCCTCTGCCGACGTTGACGCCCCATTGGCGTCCGAGAGCGTTGGCCACGATCGCGTTGATGTCGTCGTAGACCGTTTCGACGCGCCGACGCTGGCCGATCCACGCGATCGTGAGTTCGCCGGAGTGGGCGATGGCGCCGCCGCCGGTCGGGCGCCGCACCACCGTGAATCCGGGCGGAACCTGTAGCGAATCGCGCTTCTGGAAGAACCCGAGGCTGAAGCCGGGCGGTTCCCACGAGTAGAAACGAAGCGTGGGCGTGCCCGAGCGCAGCAGCGCCTCATCGAGGGCGAGATTGAAGGCGGGATCGCTCGGCGGCGTACGAATCAGGCGCACGCTGTAATACTGGCATAGATGGCACAGCAGCCCTTTCGCGCATTCGAGGACGCGGCCGACTTTCTCGGCTCGTTCGGTTTTTTGGAAACGCCGGCGGGGGTGTTGCTCGTCGCGAATCGGCGCGTCCTCGACGGTCGCGAGCAGGTCGTCTGGGACCTGCCGGGCGGGCGCGTCGAAGCGGGCGAAACGCTCCATGAAGCACTTCGGCGCGAGTGGATGGAGGAGTGCGCGCTACAGATCGAAGTGCGTGAGATGCTGTTCGTCTCGGAAGGCGAGCGCACCATCGACGGCCGTCGCACCGGCGTCTGGCGCTCGTTTTTCTTCCGGGTCGAAGGTTCGCTCGACGGGATCGACCACTCCAACGAGCCGGACATACTCGATCACCGCTGCGTGCCGCGTGCCGATCTGCCGCCGCTTTTGACGGCGCCCTACCACCGCGGATTCCTCGAGTGGCTCGCGTCGGACGGCGAGTTGCGCTACGTCTCCGACTGCTGGTCGGACTGAGGCTCTTGCTGGTCGGATTGGGGCTCTTGCTGGTCGGATTGGGCCGCCGCTCGTTCCTTGCGCCGATTCAGGACGGCCCTGCGCTTTTTCGCGTGCGGCTTGCTCTCGACGAGCACGGCGGCGCGGCGCTGGTCGGGCGGCAACTCGTAGTAGCTCGGCTCGTACTGGCGGGCAACCATTTCACGCGCCGCGCGCTTGCCCTCGTTGATCTCGTCCGCGTCGAGCGTGCCGCCCTTGTAGTGCAGCAGGATGCCTCCGGGACGCAGCAGCGGCTCCGCCTGGCGCGTGACCTTGGCGAGGCGGCCGACGGCTCGCGCGACGACAAGGTCGCAGCCGCGGTCGAGCGCTTCGACCCTGTGGACCGCCTCGCGCGCGTCGAGCGGCACGACGAAGACGTTGGTCATGCCGAGCTTCTCGACCGTCTCCTCAAGGAAGTCGCACTTCTTCTGCGTGCGTTCGATGAGCGCGACATCCCAGTGGGGGAAGCGGTGGGCCAGTGCGAACCCGGGAAAGCCGGCGCCGGATCCGAAGTCCGCGACGAGCGCCTTGTCGTCGAGTCCCGCGAGGCCGGGCACCGCGAAAAACGGCAGCAGGCTGTCGAGCACGTGCTTGATCCAGAAGTCGTGTTCACTCGTCAGGCGCGTGAGATTGAGCCGCTCGTTGGCATCGACGATGCGCTCACGAAGCCGCTCGAAGAAAGCCTCTTCCTCGGTCGAGGGCTCGTAGCCGGCCAAGGCGAGAATCGCGCGCGTTTCCTGATCCACGCAGTGAAGGTACCCTCGCGTGCAAACCGCTATGCTTCCGTCCATGCGGATTCGGCACTTGGCAGGCATTGCGGTGGCGGCGGCCCAAGGCGAGCGGGGGCGGCTTCCGACGCTCTACCAAGCGGCCGTGGACGACGGCGTCGCTGTGGCCGACCTCTTCGAGGCGACGCTGCAGGTCTTCCTGTTTGCCGGCTACCCGCGCACGATCGACGCATTTCAGGCGCTGCGAGCAGTGGTGGGCGACGAAGCGATGCCGCCCCTGGAGCCCGCCCCAGCCGACCTGCCGGAGCGCGGGCAGGCCACATTCGAGGCGGTCTACGGCCCGCATACGCAGATCGTGATCGACAAACTCAACGCCCTGCACCCCGATTTCGCCCGATTCGTGCTGCGCGACGCCTACGGCCAGGTCCTCGGGCGTCCGTTCCTGAGCCTGATCGACCGCGAACTGCTCGCCGTCGCCATGCTGGCCGCCCTCGATCTTCCGCCCCAACTGCGCGCCCACATCCGAGGTGCCCGCCGCGCCGGCGCCCAAGAATCCGCCATCGAGCAATGTCTGGCCGTTTCCCTTTCCGAGAGAGGGGGTCCGGGGGCGTAAGTTGCTGGTGCTAAACGAGTTATGTCGAAATGGCGCACTTTGTGGTGTGCAAGTTAGCGGCGCAGCCGTCCGTTGCGGAATTCGAGCAGCAGCGGGGCGTCGGGGATTCGTAGCATCCGGACAAGCGCACCGGCGTCGTGCGCCACGTTCATGCCCTGGGCGTGCTGGTCGAGCCACGCCTGCTGCTCGGGGCTGCGCTGTTCCGGGAGGCACGCCACCACGAGTTTGATCGCGGACCTGCCGGCGCGCTTTCGCATGCCCGCGAGCATGCTGGCGGACTGCTCGTCACCGGCAATCACGATCGCGAGCAGCAGCGGGCCGCTGTTGGGCTGCATCAGCGCGGGACGGATGTCCGCGCGCGCCAGGTCGGGAAGTCCCTCGACCCGCAGGCGGATGCGCCACAGTCGCGTCGCGAGCAGTTCCTCGCCGAGCGGCGTCTTGCCGTAGTCCTCGACGAAGCGCTGGTAGGCGGCCGCCATCAGTTCCGGGACGACCTTGCGCTCCTGCCGCACGCACCACTCCGCCGAGGCGCGCATGGCGACTACCGTGCCGGGGAAGTCGCGCCGAATGCGATCGAGTTGCTCCGCCGCTGTGTCGTCGGGTTCGACGACCGCGCGCCACAACAGCACGCGCGCCAACTCCGGGCTGCCGGGCCAGCGTTCGACGAACTCCTCGGCGGAGAGGCGCACATAGCTGGCGCCGACGCGGCGCAGTTCGTCGTCGGCGGGGTCGCCATCCCGCGCGCGCAACGCGTAGAGCGAGGCGATGCGCACGCGCTCGCGACCCGCACGGTCGGCGTCGTACGCATCTCCGTTTTCCGCGATGTAGCGTGCCAAGCGCGCCATGACATGGTCGTAGAGGATGAACAGTCGTCTGCGGATCTCGCGCTCCTCGAGCAGGCGCGTGTCGAGCTCGAGTTGCTGCTCGCCGAGAATCGCCGCGGTCTGGATCGCGACGACCGAGTTGGCGGACCGCACGGAGTCGAGCGGCAGGCTGCGCGGCATCGGCGGCGGGTCCTGCTTGGCCGCGCGGACGAGCTGTTCGCGCGCGCTCTTGTATGCGGCCGAGTCGCGCACGCGATCCCAGTCGCCGTCGCCATCGAGGTGGCGCACGTCGCGCCAGCCGTGGTCCATCGAGAGTGCCAGCCAGATGGCGGCGCGCTCGGCGTTGCCCTGCAGGGCATAGGCGCAGGCGATGTTGTAGTAGGGGCGCGGATTGTCGCCGTAGATCGCGATCTGCCGCTCGAACGCGGTAATCGCCTGCGTCCACTGCTTCTGCTCGAAGAGCGCGAACGCCTCGCGTTCCTGCTCCATGAAGCGCGCGCCCACGTCCTCGTCGTCCTGCGCGGCGGCCGCTCCAGCGAGCAGGACGAGCACCAACATCCATCGCATTGCCATCCGCATACGGTACCCTCTGGCCACATGGCGGGAGCCAATTCAACCAAGGTCGTGTTCGCGGCGCTGCTGGGCAATCTGGCCGTGGCGGTGGCGAAGGGCGTGGCTGCATTCATCACCGGCAGCGGCGCGATGCTGGCGGAGACGATTCACTCGCTGGCGGACTCCGGCAACCAGGCGCTGCTGCTCTACGGCGTGCGCCGGTCCAAGCGGCCGGCCGACGCGAGGCACCCGTTCGGCTACGGTTCGGAGCGCTACTTCTGGGCGTTCATCGTGGCGCTTGTCCTCTTCTCCCTCGGCGCCCTCTTCTCCTTGTACGAGGGCGTCCACAAGCTGCGGCATCCTGCGCCCATTCAGAGTGTCTGGTGGGCGATCGGCGTGCTCCTTGTCGCGATGATTATCGAAGGCTGGACTTTTTCCGTCGCGCGCCGCGAGCTTAAGAAGGTGATGGGCACGCGCGGATTCTGGCACTACTTCGGGCGCAGCAAGGAGCCGTCGCTGCCGCTGGTCTATCTCGAGGATCTGGGCGCGCTGTTCGGTCTCGTGATCGCGCTGATTGGCATCGTCGCGTCGCACTGGGGCGGATATGTCTATGCGGATGGCATCGCCACCTGCGCCATCGGCCTGCTGCTGGGCGTGGTCGCCGGGGTTCTGTTGCGCCGCTGCCACCGCCTGCTGATCGGCGAAGCCGCTTCCGACGAGGACGCCCGCAAGATTCTCGAGGTCGTTCATCGCGTCGAGGGCATCGGCGATCTGATCGAACTGAAGACGCTGCAGGTGGGGCCGCAGTACATCATTGTCGGCCTCGAAGTGCGCCTCGATGGCGACATGGAGGCGATCGATCGGCTGGAAGAGGCGATTCGCGCCGAGGTGCCGATGGCGAAGTACATCGCAATTGAACCTTATCTGGACTGAAACTGCCGGCGCGGCAACGTTATCTTGGGGAGCGATGGTCCGCCTTCTGATCCTCCTTGTGCTGCTTCCGCCGCCCGCGATCTGGGCCGCGCCGAGTCTCGAAGCGCGCGTCAAGGGCGGCGTCGAGCGGGGACGCGACTTCCTGCTGTCGAAGTTCGACCGCGAGAAGGGGTGGGGGCTGGCCAAGGGCAGCGGCACCTACAACGACGTCGGCACGCCCTACTACTACCCCGCCGGCGTGACCGCGTTCGTGGCGTTTGCGCTGCTCAAGGCGGGCGTCGATCCGAAGGACAAGCGCATCCGTCGCGCCTTCACCATCCTGCGCGTGCGCCACCGCTTGCCGCCCATCGCGTACGAACTCAGCATCGAACTGCTGGCGGTCGCGGAGTGGGCGGGCGCCAAGAAGTCGCCCGATTTCCGGCGCGGCGATCTGCGCGCGCAACGCACGACGCACCGCTTCAAGAAGCCCGCCGATAGCCCGCTCAAGAAAGAGCACTGGACGTGGATCGGCGATCTCGCCAAGCGGCTGATGAAGTTTCAGTCGAAGCAGGGCGGTTGGCGCTACTACCCCAATGACTTCCACTCCGGCGGCACGGCGGACATCTCCTCGACGCAGTTCGCGCTGCTGGCGCTGTCGACCGCGTCGCGCCTCGGCTACGACGTGCCCAAGAGTGTCTTCCAGCGTGCGCGCGACTATCTGCTCAAGCAGCAGGACAAGCAGGGGCGCGAGGTGCCGCGCGCGATTCACGTGCCCGGCGGCGAGGCGGAGGCGCTCGATCGCGCGCGCGGCTTCGCCTACGTTCGGCAGAGCGGGGTGCCGCACTGGGCGGCGTCGAACGGCGGCATGACGGCGGCGGGCGTGGCGAGCATGCTGGTGGTGCGCGACGAGTTGGGACCCGACGACGAGTTCGAGCAGGCAATCCTCGACGGCTTCGCTTGGCTCGGCCGCTACTTCACCGTGCGCGTCAATCCCGGTCGCGCGCCGTTCCTTGGCGGCAGCTATCACTACACCTATCTGTACGCGCTCGAGCGCTGCGGCGACATCGGCCGGCGCGAGGTAATCGGCGGGCGAAGCTGGTTCGCGGAAGGCGCGCGTTTTTTGCTGACGCGGCAATCGGAAAACGGCGCCTTCGCCGACCCCACCTGCATGAATCCCAAGGACGTGCTCGGAACCGCGTTCGCGCTCTTGTTCCTCACGCGCGCCTCGAAACCGGTTAGCGGCTAGCTATAAATCCGGTTGCGATAACCACTTATGGAAGGGCAGTAGGCGCGGGCGTGGGAGGCCGATAGGGGGATGATGGGCAATGGGGCGGAAAATCGCGATGCGCAGGCGGTCTTCTACCGGTCGCCGCACGAGTTTTCCGCCTTCACGTTCGATCAGTTTCCTCTGCTGGATGAGCGGTTCTACGACGACACCGCGCACGCCCTTGAGCAGATGGGTTTCCGCCTGTTCCATGACATGCGCGACGTGACCGTGTCGGAGGCGACAGGCATTGCGCAGTGCGGTCGCGTGATGGGGAACTCCAGCGGCGTCGCGCGCGCCGTGATCTTTCATCTTCGCGTGACCGGGTGGAAGCGTTGGGTCGCGCTCTTCCGCGGCGTGCCGCGCGACATCCGAGCGGTGCAGTTCCTGACCGAGTTGGAAGACGCACGGTTCATCATGACCAACAACGCCGCGCAGGCGCCGGTCGGGGGGCCGTTCCCGGCGACATGGGTACCGGAAAGGCATCCGCGTTCGATCGGCCTCGAGCAACTCTACGTGCGGCACCTGGAGCGCGTGGACGAGTCGCTCGGCGTTCCTGTGAAAATCCAGCGGCCCGGTGATGCGTTCGCCTCCTACGACCGGCAGTGGGAGCAGGCGGCCGCCTTCTGGTCAACCCATGTCGAACGACTCTCCCAGGTGGAAGTCGTCGACGCTTAGGAGCCTGTCCGAGTACCCCCCTGGATTCGACCGGCTGCGATGCGGCTGGATCTTCACCGGGCCTCGTCCACGTAGCGGCTTTGGATACGCCATCCTCGGCCCGGCTCGCCCAGCAGCCTCTCGCTCGGCCTCGGTCCTGACGGGGGGCACTCGGACAGGCTCCTAGCGCCGCTCCTCCATCCAGCGCCGCACGCGCTTTTCGAATCCGGGGAGGTCGCTTCCCATGTGGGTTACCAGCGCGTCGTCGATGCGTGCACCGCTGCCGTACGCGGTGAGGAACTTCACGGTGTCCTTCGGCCGGCACTCGAGCATGTAGGAGGTGAGCGCGTAGCAGATGAGCAGGTCATCGGCCGAGAGCGTGTTGACGTCCTTGGTAACCAGCAGCCGCAGATCGGGCTTGGGGTTCTTGTCGAACAGCCTGCGCGCCAGTTCGACCCAGTCCGCCTTGGCGAACTGCACGCCGCGCTCCTGCTCCTGCAGCGCGCGCGGATCCTGGCTGTAGCCGGTGCGCTTGGCCGACGTCGTGAGCCGCGTGCCGGTGAGCAGGTAGTTGAAGTAGAGGCCGACGCCCTCGTAGATCCAGCCGCGGCTGTCGGTGATGCCGAAGCGCGTGCGCATGTAGACGCCGGTCGCCTGGCGCGTAACGATGTCGGCGCGCTGGATCGGATCCTTGTTCCAGGTGATGAACGCGTAGCTCTCCGGCACCCAACTTCCCGACAGCGCCATTGCGAATTCTCGATCGGCATCGGTATAGCCCGGGTGCTTCTTGAGCGCCGCTTCGGCCGCCCGCTTGCCACCCGCGAGCAGATAGAAATTGAGCACGACTCCGGTCTTGGTGTTGAGGCCCCCGAAGACCGCATCGAACAGGGGCCGCGCCGCGTCCGCCACGCGCACCGTCGCCTGCACTTCGGTCTGCGGGACGTTCCCAGCGCCGCGCCACGTGCGTCCTCTCCACGCTCCGGGAAACGGAACGCCGAACTTCCTGTCCTCGGCGTTCAGATCCTCGGCGCCCGGCTTGGGGGCGCGTTCGAGCGCCTGCCTGGCGGCCTGCTCGATTTCGCGGCGCCGCTCGGGCGCGGTCGTCGTCTCGATCAGCACCCACCTGTCGCCCACGCGCAACTCGCCGTTTTCGCGGCGCGCGGCGAAGCTGTCGGGCGCGACCAGCAGCAGGTTTTCCAGCGCCTGCGCGCGGCGTGTGTCCTTGATTGTCTCGATCAGCTTGAGCACGTTGCGCGCGTGCAGTTCGGTCAGGTCGCGCCAGCGCCCGGTTGCTTCTTCGGCGGCGGGCCCCGGCCGGTCCGCGGGGTGCGTGTACTTGCCGCGGCGTACCCAAGCGTCGCTCTTCTTGTCCCAGCGGTACTTGAGCAACCGGCGCGCGTTCTTGTGACCCGGTTCGAAGAGCAGCAGCGCCTCGTAGGCGCGGTCGCGCGAACCCTTGGCGCCGTTTTTCCCGCACCACTTGGCGTACGCGGCAATGTCGGTCGCGACGCGCGTGCGCTCCTGGGCGTAGAGCGCGTCGAATTCGTCCGCGCGCAGGGCGGTGGCGAGGCAGATGAGGGCGAGCAGCGTGCGCACGCCGCCAGAGTATCAGCGCCGTTCGAGCATGGTGGCGTGGATCAACTTCGACGGCAGCAGGGCAGTGATGGATCGCATCTCCCGGGCTTGGACGAATGCCAAGCCCGGGAGTTCGCGCAGCGACTAATCGCAGGTTGTCTTGTCGGGCTTATAGAGCGCGAACGCCGTCCCGCACGGGTCGATGTGCGCCGACATGCGGCCGACATTGGGAATGCTCATCGGCTCCATGACGGTCTTGCCGCCCAGTTCGTTCACCTTGGCGGCCCACTTGTCCACGTCCTCGACATGCACGTACGAGAGCCAAGAGGGGTTGTCGGCGCCCGGAGGCATGCCCATGATGCCCGCCTCGGGTGTCTCGCCGCGCATCTGCACGCGGTAGGTGCCCATCTCGCCCATGTCCATCTCTTGCGATTTCCAACCGAAGAGTTCCGCGTAGTAGTTGGCGGCGGCGGCGGGGTCCTTGGCCATCATCTCTTCCCAGATGAACTGGCCGACCGGGTTGGGACCTTCCGGCTCGGGGCCGAGGTCGCCGGTCGCGCTCTGGTACGGGGCGATCATCCCCCCTTGCGGATCGACGATGATCGAGAACTTGCCCACGTTGGGAATGTCCTGCGGCGGAACCGCGACCTGGCCTCCGCCGGTCGTCGCGCGCTTGCACGCCGCGTCGATGTCGTCCACGGCAACGTACGCGACCCAGCGCGTGGGTACGTTGTCGTCGGCGTTGACCTGGACGAGTCCGCCAATGCCCGCTTCGCCGGCATGGATCATCTTGTAGGGCGCGCCGCCGCCCATCTCCACGTCCTTGATCTCCCACCCGAACAGCTTCGAGTAGAAATCGACCGACTTGTCGATGTCGGTTGTCATGCAGTCGTGCCACACGACTCGTCCGTTGCTTTCCACGCCGCCCATAGGTTCCTCCTCAGCCGAATTTGGTTCTTCGAAGACCGGATTGTACGGCGGTTTTGCGCTACGTGAGGAACCCGCGGGAATCCGCTTGGTCCCAGTCGCGGGCGCGCATTTCCGCCCTCAGCTCCGATTCGGGGCGGATGCGCAGACTGACCGTGATTCCGATCACCCCGGCCACTGCGCAGATCAAGCCGAGGATGTCCATGCGCTTGGATAGCAAGGTGAACCAGAGCGCGATTGCCGCGACAGTGCTCGCCAGAGCGGCGCCGGGATAGGGGCGCAAGAGCTTGGCCAGACCGGCAATGCCGAGACGCAGCAGAAGCAAGCCGTAGAGCAGGCCGGTCGCCGGGATGGTCTCGACTGTCCACTCCACGAGGGCCAGTCCGACCAACCCGCCGATGACGCCGGGAACAAAGATCGCTAGGAACACCGACCAGAAGCGGAAGCGCTCGAGGTCGCGCGCGTCCACGCCATAGAGATAGAGCCGCTGTCGGCTTCCGAACAGACGCAGTTCGGGCGCCCAGATCAGAAGCGCCAGCAACGTGGCGCCGGAGTGGTCGGTCACCATCAGCAGTCCGACGAAGAACGCAATGAACTGCCAAAGCGCGCGGCCGAGCGCCTCCGGCCAAGCGAGCAGGCTGGCGATGTTCGTGCGCGGCCGCAGGCGCAACCGGAGTGTCGTCGCGGCCGCTGTCAGAACGCCGGGGCGTCGCACGTGCCGGTTCGGCAGCGTCGTGTGGGCGTGGATGGGCGTCGCCTTCGCAACGAGCGCGTCGCCCCAGACCTGTTCGCCGACGCTCTCGTTGATTTCGTCGCAGACGGCGAGGGTGCGCGCGCCGCGTGCGATGCGCATGGCGCGCACGATCGGGATGAGCACGACCAGATAGAGGAACGCATCGACCCAGGTGACGTGCAGCTCGGCCAAGTAGACGACGACGATCGGGCCGATCGGGTACTGCATCAACAGGCGGACGAGGCGCCAGTTCGCGGCTCCGGGCTTGCGCCGGTTCTGGTGGCCGAGCGCCGCGCCACTCACGACGATGGCGGGGTAGGCGAGAGCCAGCGCGAGCACCGGGCCGGGGGGAACCAGCGGTGCCGGGCACGCCATGACGACGAGTAGCCATGGAAGCGAACGGATCGCGCGGGCCGTAATCAGGGCGCGCCGCGACGGAAAGCGCAGCGCATGGAAGGGCGTGAAAAAGGTCAGCGTTGCGCCGAGGTGCTCGAACTGGACGTAGAGGACGATCGTGAGGATGGCGTAGAAGATTCCGGCGGAGCCGAAGTCCCAGCCGTACTTCCACGCCATGGGTGCGAACACGGCCGGGGCGACCCACCAGATCGCTTGATGGATCTCGCCGAAATAGTCCTCACCGCGCACCGCGTTGCGGTAGAGGTCGTCGAGTTTGCCGGCGCGTATGACTGCGGCGATCAATGGACCGCTCCGCGCTTCTGATCACGCACGGCGTGCGCCAGGAAGATGTCTTCCAGGTTGATGTCCTCCACCTCGAGTTCGCCGTACCGGGCACGCAGCGAAGTCGCGAGTTCCTGGTCGAACCGCGAAGTCACCGCGAAGAGAAGGGTGCCGTTGCGATGGCACGAGACGAGGCCGGGAATGTCGGCCTCGTTCGCGTCCGCGCGCAGGACGAGTCGTTTGGTGCGAGTCTTGAGGTCATCGAGCTCGGCAACCTCGTCCATGGAACCCGACGTGATGATGCCCACGCGATCGACGACCCGCTCGACATCGTGGAGCACGTGCGAGGTGAAGAGCACGGTGCGCCCCTCCTCTTGCGCCGCTTCGAGCGCGGTATAGAGGAAGTCGCGGCGCACGCTCGCGTCGAGCCCGATGGTCGGGTCATCGAGAATCAGCAGGTCCGGCTTTTGCGCCAGTACGAGCAGCAGTTCCGCGCGGCGCCGCTGGCCGAAGCTGAGTTGGTCGAGCGGCTTGTCGCCCGGAATGTCGAACCGCTTGCGCTCGCGCTTGGCGTAGTCCCAGTCCCAGTGGTCGAAAAAACACGAGATGTACTTGAGCAGCGCATCCACGCTCTGCGATCCGAACGGGAGCGGTTCCTCGGTGAGGTAGCCGATGCGTTGGCGCGTGGGGGAGCGGAGTTCGGGGGACGGCTCGCCGAAAACGAAAGACTCGCCGGAGTCGGGCTCGAGCAAGCCGAGGATGAGGCGAATCGCGGTCGTCTTGCCCGATCCGTTGGGCCCGATGAGTCCGAAGACGCTCTCTTGCGGAACCTCGAGGGTCAGATTGTTGACCGCGCGCGTTCCCCCGAAGGAACGGCAGAGATTGCGGGTGGAGACGACGGGTTCGGTGTTCATGATTTCTTGCTCCGTTTGCCGTCGCGCAACGCCGCGTCGAGTTCCGCGATGACGAGAGCGCGGATCTCCTTGGGGGCGAGGTCGAGGCCGGCGAGGCCTTCGAGAATGCGGGAGATGTGGCGGTGCACGTGCCCCAGCAGATCGGCGCGCGAGAGGCGACGGGTCGCGATCGAAACGAACGTCCCGCGGCCGCGCTCGAAAACGAGCAGCCCTTCCTGCTCCAGTTCCCCGTACGCCTTGCGCACCGTGTGGAAGTTGACCTTGACCGTCTCGGCCAACTCCCGCGCCGACGGCATGCGTTCGCCCGGCGCCAACTTGCCCGTCGCAACGGCGAAACGAATCTGCCGTTTCATTTGAAGCCCCAAGGGCTCGCCGCTGTTGGGGTCAAGTCTCAGCCGGATAGTGATATAGATCACTATATCACTATCGCCGCCAGACGTAAAGAGGAGAGCAGTGCGGCGGTGGTAAAGGGCTTGTCGGCAATGGGTTAGGGCGATGAAGTGCACTTCTCGATGTGCACTCCTGATGTTGCAGCCAAGGTCACCACGCTATCCGCGCGCTACTTGCGGAAGGCGCGCAGGAGGATTTCGGCGGCCTGGGCGGGGGTGGCGTCGCCGCGCTGGACGGCGGCTTCCGCTTCGCCCACCAGGCTCTGCACCTCGGGGTGGGTGCGAAAACCGGACTGAAGCTGCTCCTCGATCTGATTCCACATCCAGTGCAGCAATTGACGGCGCCGGCGCTCACTGAATTCGCCCGCCGCTTCCAGCGCGGCGCGATGCGCGGTAATCAGATCCCAGAGTTCGTCGAGGCCGGTCCGCTCCTTCGCGCTGACCATGAGCGCCCGCGGTGTCCAGTGCTCGCTGCGCGGCGTGAGGTAGTGCAGCGCCGCGCCGTACGCGCTCGCCGCCTCGCGCGCCATCGGCAGGCTCTTGCCGTCCGCCTTGTTGATGGCGATGCAGTCGGCCAGTTCGATGATGCCGCGCTTGATGCCCTGCAACTCGTCGCCGGCGCCCGGTTGCATCAACACCAGGAAGAAGTCGACCATGTCCGCCACCATCGTTTCGGATTGGCCGACGCCCACGGTCTCGATGAGCACCACGTCGAACCCCGCCGCTTCGCAGAGAAGCATCGATTCGCGCGTGCGTCGCCCGACACCGCCCAACGTTTGCGCGCTGGGGGAGGGGCGAATGTACGCGTTCGGGTGCTGCGCGAGCGTTTCCATGCGGCTCTTGTCGCCGAGGATGCTGCCGCCGGTGCGCGAACTGCTCGGGTCCACGGCGAGCACCGCGACGCTATGGCCGGCATCGCAGAGCTTCGTTCCGAACGCCTCGATGAACGTGCTCTTGCCCACGCCGGGCGCACCGGAGATGCCGATGCGGTGTGCGGCTCCGGTCTTCGGCAGCAGGCGCTGCAGCAGATCCTGCGCGCGTGTGCGATCGGCCGGTAGGAGGCTTTCGACGAGTGTGATGGCGCGCGCCAGGAGTGCGGCGTCGCGTGTCAGGACCCCGCGTTCGAGGTCGTCGAGCGACGGGCTCACGCGCGCTCCTCGAGACGGTCGAGCAGTTCGCCCGCAGCCTCTGCGATGACCGTGCCCGGTCCGAAGACCGCGACCGCGCCCATCTCGAGCAGCTTCGGCACATCCTGCGGCGGCACGACCCCGCCGACCACGATGAGGATGTCCCCGCGCCCCTGGTTTTCCAGTTCCGTGCGCAGCGCCGGGACGAGTGTCAGGTGCCCGGCGGCGAGAGAACTCACGCCGACGACGTGCACGTCGTTCTCGACCGCTTGTTTGGCGGTCTCTTCCGGCGTCTGGAAGAGCGAACCGATGTCCACGTCGAATCCGAGGTCGGCAAAGGCGGTGGCGATCACCTTCTGGCCGCGGTCGTGGCCGTCCTGGCCCATCTTCGCGACGAGAATGCGCGGCCGCCGTCCGTCGAGGTCGACGAACTTTTCCACGCGCGCGCGCACCGCTTCGACGGCGCCATCCTTGGCTCCCACCTCCGCACTGTACACGCCGGAGACGGACCGAATTTCGGCGCGGTGGCGACCGAACGCCTCTTCCATGGCCGCGGACATCTCGCCCACGGTCGCGCCGGTGCGCGCGGCGTCGATGCAGAGCGCCAGAAGGTTGCCGTCGCCACTCCTAGCATCACCGTGCGCGCAGGCGGTCAACGAGGCGAGCGCGGCATCGGTCGCCGCGCCGTCGCGCTCGGCACGCAGTTGCTCCAATCGCGCGATCTGCGACGCGCGCACCTTCTCGTTGTCCACCGACAGCACGGGCACGGGCTCTTCGCTGCTGGGGCGCCAGCGGTTGACACCGACGATCGTCTGGCGGCCCGAATCGATGCGCGCCTGCGTGCGGGCCGCCGCCTCCTCGATGCGCAACTTCGGCACGCCCGCCTCGATCGCCTTGGTCATGCCGCCCAGTTCCTCGATCTCGCGAATGTGCGCGATCGCCTGCTCCTCCAACTCGTCGGTCAGAGACTCGACCACCTTGCTGCCGCCCCAGGGGTCGACCGGGCTCGTCGTGCCCGACTCCTGTTGGAGTTGGATCTGCGTGTTGCGGGCGATGCGGGCGCTAAAGTCGGTCGGCAGCGCCAGCGCCTCGTCGAGCGAATTCGTGTGCAGCGACTGCGTGCCACCCTGCGTCGCCGCCATCGCCTCGACGCAGGTGCGCACGACGTTGTTGTAGACATCCTGCGCCGCCAGCGACCAACCGCTCGTCTGGCAGTGGGTGCGTAGCATGAGCGACTTCTGGTTCTTGGGCCCGAAGGGCAGCATGAGTCGCGCCCAGAGCCGTCGCGCCGCACGGAGCTTGGCGACCTCGCGGAAAAACTCCATGCCGGTCGCGAAGAAGAACGAAATGCGCGGCGCGAACGCGTCGATTTCGAGGCCCGCCGCGATGCCGGTGCGCACGTACTCGAGGCCGTCGGCCAGGGTGTAGGCGAGTTCGAGGTCGAGCGTCGCGCCCGCCTCCTGCATGTGATAGCCCGACACCGAAATCGAGTTGAACTTCGGCATGTGCCGCGACGTGTAGGCGAACACCTCCGCCACGATGCGCATCGACGCGCGCGGCGGATAGATGTACGTGTTGCGCACCATGAACTCCTTGAGCACGTCGTTCTGGATCGTGCCGGCGAGTTGCTCGGGCGCGACACCCTGCTCCTCGGCCGCAAGGATGTAGAGCGCGAGAATCGGCAGCACCGCGCCGTTCATCGTCATCGAGACACTCACGCGGTCGAGCGGGATGCCGTCGAACAGGATGCGCATGTCGGCGATCGAGTCGATCGCCACGCCCGCCATGCCTACGTCGCCCGGCACGCGCGGATGGTCACTGTCGTAGCCGCGGTGGGTGGCGAGGTCGAACGCGACCGAGAGGCCTTTCTGGCCCCCGGCGAGATTGCGCCGGTAGAACGCATTCGAGTCCTCGGCCGTCGAGAAGCCCGCGTACTGGCGAATCGTCCACGGACGCTGCGCGTACATCGTGGGATACGGCCCGCGCGTGAAGGGAGGGAAGCCGGGAAGGTTCATGCTCCCACCTCCGTCAGCAGTTTGTCGAGTAGCGCAACGGCGTCGAACTCGGTTCCCATCAGCTCCTCGGCGACGATGGCTCCTTCATTCGCGTCTGCTGGGCCGCACACACAGGTAAGGGGCGCTTCCGTCTCGACAATCTCGAAGCCGCCCGCGAGGAACAGATCCCGGGCGAAGGCGAACGCGGGGCCGTACTCGCGAGCCGTACCGAACTTGATGACTTGAATGGTGGGGGTCCGGGGGAGTGCGGCGGCGCGATCGCGCAACGCCTCGAACGGGTCGGCGTCGCGGCGCGGTGCGTCCGCCGCCTTCGGCAGCGGCGGCTCAGTCGACGGGAACGCGCTCACGCCCGTGATCGGTTGTTTGCGCGTGCGAATCGCCGCGTCGTTCCACTCGAACTCGATGCGTTCGAGCCGGCGCTTCCTCGCGATCTCCAGCAACTCGCGCGTGCGCGCCTCCACGTAGTAGGAGCCGAAGGCGGCATCGCCGTAGGCGGCAAGGCCGGCTTCCTCGCGAAGAATCAACTGCGTGTTGCGGGCGACGCGGCGACCGAGATCGCCCGGCGCGGCGCCGGCCGCATCGTAGGCGTTGGTCGTGATCGCGTCGGCGCCGCCGACCGCCGCCGCGAACGACTGCGTCGTGACGCGCATCATGTTGACCCACGGATCGACGCGCGTGAGCGTGCGGTCCGAGCAGACGGCGTGGACGAACGGCTCGGTTCCGGTCAGCTCCATCCAGTAGATGCGGGCGGCGCGGATCTTGGCGATCTCCTCGAAGAGGTCGAGGCCGATCGCTATGCGCATGTATGCCGCTACGCCGAACTCCGCCTTGCTGCCATAGTCGTCGAGCATGGACCAGAAGAAGGCGGACGTGCAAAGGCGGGCAAGTTCCGTCTCCGCGTCCGCGCCCTGCTCGTGGTCCGGAATCGAGGATATGACGATCGACCGCGTTGCGGACGGTCCCGGTGCGTAGAGCTCGCGCGACTCGACGGCGTGCAGCGGCTCCTTGTCGAGCACTACCGTCTTCTCGGTCAGGTCGAGCGAAGCGAGTTCGGCCGCGCGGCCGCTGTACCAGATGCCGTCGGCGCCGCCTTCGAGTTCCGTGCGCGCCTGCTCCACCGTGTCGGCGCGTGCCCAGATCTGCCAGCCGCCTGCCGCACGCACGGGATGGATGTCCGCCGGCCTATCCGCCTCGGTGTAGAGCGCTCCGTCAAGGTCGCCCGCCTTCTTGCGCCACTCGTCGAGCGACACCGGCGGGAACGCGTCGCGGGGCGCAATCGGATCGGTCAAGGCTACATGTTGCGGCGGTACTGGCCGCCGACCTCGTAGAGCGCGTGCGTGATGTCGCCGAGTGTGCAGGTCTTCGCGACCTCCATCAGGGTCGCGAAGATGTTGCCGTTCTCGACGGCGGTGCGTTGCAGCGCGCCGAGCGCGTCGGGCATGACATCGCGGTTGCGCTCCTGGAACGCCTCGCGCGCCTTGACCGCGTACTCCTTTTCCTCTTCGGTGGAGCGGATCACCTCGTCGGGAATGATGGTCGGTGAACCTTCCGAATCGAGGAAGGTGTTGACTCCGACGATGGGCAGTTCGCCGCTGTGCTTGAGCGTCTCGTAGTGCAGCGACTCCTCCTGGATCTTGCTGCGCTGGTACATGCGCTCCATCGCGCCCAGCACGCCGCCGCGCTCGGAGATGGAGCGGAACTCCTTCAGCACCGCCTCTTCGACGAGATCGGTCAGCTCCTCGATGATGAAGGCGCCTTGCAGCGGGTTCTCGTTCTTGGCGAGACCCAACTCCTTGTTGATCACGAGCTGAATCGCCAGCGCGCGTCGCACGCTCTCCTCGGTCGGCGTCGTGATCGCCTCGTCGTAGGCGTTGGTGTGCAGCGAATTGCAGTTGTCGTTGAGCGCGTAAAGGGCCTGCAGCGTCGTGCGGATGTCGTTGAACGCGATTTCCTGCGCGTGCAGCGAGCGGCCCGAAGTCTGGATGTGATACTTGAGCTTTTGGCTGCGTTCGTTGCCGCGGTACTTGTCCTTGATCGTGCGCGCCCAGATGCGACGCGCGACGCGGCCGATGACGGAGTACTCCGCGTCGAGGCCGTTGCTGAAGAAGAACGAGAGGTTGGGCGCGAACTCGTCGATCTGCATGCCCCGCGAGAGGTAGTACTCGACGTAGGTAAAGCCGTTGGAGAGTGTGAGCGCGAGCTGCGTGATCGGGTTCGCGCCGGCCTCGGCGATGTGATAGCCGGAAATCGAGACGGAGTAGAAGTTGCGGACATCGTTGTCGATGAAGTCCTGCTGGATGTCGCCCATCATCCGCATCGCGAACTCGGTCGAGAAGATGCAGGTGTTCTGCGCCTGATCCTCCTTGAGGATGTCGGCCTGCACCGTGCCGCGTACGCGCTTGATCGTCTCGGTGCGGATGCGTCCGTAGGTCTCCGCGTCGAGCACTTCGTCGCCGGAAACGCCGAGCAGCATCAGCCCCAGTCCGTCGTGTCCCTCCGGAAGCTCGCCCTGGTAGGTGGGGCGCTGCACGCCCTTCTTCTTGTAGATGGCGTTGATCTTGGCGTCGATCTCGCTCTCGATGCCGCGCTCCTGGATGTGCAGTTCGCACTGCTGGTCGATGGCGGCGTTGAGGAAGAACGCCAGCAGCATCGGCGCCGGACCGTTGATGGTCATGGAGACCGAGGTCTTCGGATCGGCCAGGTTGAAACCCGAGTAGAGCTTCTTCGCGTCGTCGATCGTGCAGATGGAAACGCCCGAGTTGCCCACCTTGCCGTAGATGTCGGGGCGCCGGTCGGGGTCTTCGCCATAGAGCGTGACCGAGTCGAACGCGGTTGATAGCCGTGCGGCGGGTTGGCCGCGCGAGACGTAGTGGAAGCGGCGGTTGGTGCGCTCCGGGCCGCCCTCGCCCGCGAACATGCGCGCCGGATCCTCGCCCGAGCGCTTGAGCGGGAAGACGCCGGCGGTAAACGGATAGAAGCCGGGAAAGCCCTCGCGCAGCAGCCAGCGCAGGATGTCGCCCCAGTCCTCGTACTGCGGCAGGCTGATCTTGGGAATGCGCAGGCCGGAAAGCGAGGTCGTATAGAGCGGCTGTTCGATGACGCGGCCGCGCACCGTGTACTTGAACACGTCCTGCTGGACGCGCTTTTTCATGTTGGGCCAGTCGAGCAGCAGCGTGCGCGAGTCGGCGTGCAGGCGCTCTTCCAGTTCGTTGTAGAGATCGATCAGTTCGCGGATGAAGTCGGGCTCCTCCGCGATGTGCTCGATCACCTCCACCGTCGTGGCGGAGTCGACTACGCGGTAACTCGTTTCACCCACCCGTTCGCGCAGCAGGTCGATCGTACCGCGCAGTTGGTAGAGACGGCGCGCGAGCGAGACCTGTTCGTCGATGAAGCGTTCGCACGCCTCCGAGTTCTCGACGATCTCGGCGAGGTAGCGCACGCGGTCGGGGGGGATCGCCGGACGCCGCTCCCTCATGTCCTCGGTGATGTCGAAGGTGGAGCGCAGCGGCGCGCCCGTCTTCTCGGCGACCAGATCGATGATCCGGCGGTAGAGCAGGTTCATGCCGGGGTCGTTGAACTGCGACGCGATCGTGCCGTAGATGGGCAGTTCGTCGTCGGGCGTCTCGAAGAGCTGATGGTTGCGTTTGTACTGCTTGCGCACGTCGCGCAGCGCGTCGGCCGAACCGCGCTTGTCGAACTTGTTGATCGCGATCATGTCGGCGAAGTCGAGCATGTCGATCTTCTCGAGCTGTGTCGCGGCGCCGTACTCCGCCGTCATCACGTAGAGCGAAACGTCGCAGTGCTCGACGATTTCTGTGTCGGACTGGCCGATGCCGGAGGTCTCGACGATCACGAGGTCGTGGCCCGCCGCCTTGCAGACGTCGATCGCCTGCTGGACGTGCGCGCTCAGGGCGAGATTGGCCTGGCGTGTGGCGAGCGAGCGCATGTAGACGCGCGGATTGTCGATCGCGTTCATGCGAATGCGGTCGCCCAGCAGTGCGCCGCCGGTGCGTCGCTTGGAGGGGTCCACGGAAACGACGGCAATCGTCTTGTCGTCGAAGTCGAGCAGGAAGCGGCGCACCAATTCGTCCACCAGCGACGACTTGCCGGAGCCGCCGG
>Ga0164315_10001216_pt1 | contig 19283 bp, 18 predicted proteins | sample GuaBasSedimGuay6_FD_113737 | JGI IMG/M metagenome (GOLD analysis project Ga0164315, IMG submission 113737) | Subseafloor sediment microbial communities from Guaymas Basin, Gulf of California, Mexico - Guay6, Core 4569-2, 0-3 cm | ecosystem: Environmental > Aquatic > Marine > Hydrothermal vents... | reverse complement strand
GCCGATGCCGACATGCAGATGATCGAATACACCAGGGCAGGTAAAGGCCGACGACTGGGGTTATTCGTTCACCACACCGATGCGGATCGCGAATATGCCTACGACCGCAACAGCCACGTCGGCCAGCTGGACAAGGCCCTCGACCAGGCGGATGCCAACGGCTGGATTATTGTGGATATGAAGAAGGACTGGAGGCAGGTGTTTCCCGAAAAGTAGAGATTGCTATCAGGGGAATCGAATACCGAAACAATGAGGGACAAAACTATTATGAAAACCCATTACAAACGCAATATTTTCGCATCCGTACTTTTTGCCGCAGTGGCCTTTAGTGCAACCGCACAGGCGGAGAAAGTGTACGTACCATCACCAACATCGGTTGAGCAGGTTCCCGACGCAGCCCCTGCATCCGGCAATACCATGACCAAAGAGTATGTCCATGCAATTGGGCAGATGGCTTACGTCTGGGGCTGGCCGCTGGTCAATATGTCCAACCGCGCCGCCATGTTCTCCAAAGTGAAGGAACCCTCTGTCTATGGTGGGTTGCCGATGGGCTACAACGGACTTGCGATGCTCACCGGTTATATCAGCCCGGAACAGAAGTCCGTCGCCTGCCCAAACCAGGACGTTGTCTACGGTACCGGATTTTTCGATCTGGATAAGGAGCCGGTCATCTTGCAGGTGCCTGACTTCAAAGATCGATTCTGGGTCTATGCAGCCTATGGTGCCCGCACGTCAGAATTCTCCAGAATTGGTAAGCCCTACGGCACCAGGCCCGGCTTCTATATGATTGTCGGACCGAACTGGAACGGCAAGACACCTGCCGGTATCAAGGCTGTGCTGAAGTCTGACACGGCGTTGATATTTGTGATTCCGCGTATCTTCATGGACTCCACGGCAGAAGATAAAAAGGCGATTCAACCAGTGCTTGCCCAGATTGGCGTTTATCAGCTCTCGAAGTTCGACGGGAAGATGAAGACCACAGATTGGTCAAAGACCCCGATCATTACACCTAAGTCCAGCGGCAAAGGCGAGACGCAGTGGGTGAACCCGGAGACGTTCTTCGACGAGTTGCCGGGCGTGATGAAGTCAGTGCCGTCACTACCGGGCGAGGAAGCCCTCTATGGATGGATCAGCAGTGTGCTGGATGCCGCAGACAAGGACCCGAAGGTCAAGCAGTGGCTCATAGAAAGCGCGAAAGCGACCGAGAAAGAGATGCTCCCTCCTTTCCGTCAATGGGTTCATAACGGTAGCTCCGCAGGCAATGGCTGGAATTCGCAGGTGAACAATGCGGCATGGGGCACCGACTATCTCAATCGCACAGCCAGTGCGAAGTCCAACATGTGGGAGAACGCGCCAAATGAAACCAAATACATCTATCGCGATTTCGACAGTAAGGGACAGCCACTCGACGGACACAATAGCTACACTCTCACCTTTCCGAAAGGCCAGACGCCACCGGTCAAAGGATTCTGGTCGATAACGCTCTACAACGAACAGCACTTCTTCAATCAGAACCCGCTGAAGCGTTATTCACTGGGGACTAAGAACAAGACGTTGAAAAAAAATGCAGATGGTTCTCTGACATTGTATTTTGGTGCAAAGTCACCCGGCAAGGACAAGGAATCCAACTGGCTGCCGGCACCCGACGGAGTATTCTCACTTTACCTGCGCACCTACTGGCCTGAGAAATCCATTCTTGATGGAAGCTGGATGCCACCGAATGTGGAGAAGGCCAGGTAACGTTTTAAGAAAAAAGAGGCCTGATACATTTGTTGATCAGGTAGCGTAGTATTCATCTTTGACGCAAGATTTTAAGAACGCAAGGGGAGAATCATGAGGAAGTCAGGTCTATTTCAGCTAGTGACAGTTCTCCTGGCAGCACTATCTGTCAATGGAGTCGCCCTTGCGGCAGATGCCGGCGCCATCGGCGAACCCGGCCGTGAGTCCGGCAAAGCAAACCCGCTGAACAACGTCTACTTCGGAGAGCAGCATCTGCACACGGCAAACTCGCCGGACGCCTTCGCCATGGGTACCCGTAACACCCCGGATGATGCCTTCCGGTTCTGCAAGGGTGAGGCCATCAAGAAAATTGTCAGCGGTACGATGGTGCAGAAACGAACGCCCTATGACTGGTGTGCGGTGACTGACCACGCCGAGTATCTGGGCGTCATGCCGTTGATCATTGACAAGACTAATCCGATGTCAAAAACGGAGATGGGCAAGTTGATTCTTTCGGGTGATCCGAAGCAGGGTGCGGAAGCCTTCCAGCAGATCATGGACTCGGTCGCCGGTATGAAACCGATTCCCTACATGTCTGACCCAAAGCTTGCAGCCTCGGCCTGGAAGAAGCAGAAGGCCATCATCAACAAGCATAACGATCCGGGCAAGTTCACCACGCTGCTCGCGTTCGAGTGGACCTCGCAGGCGATGTATATAAACATGCATCACAACGTGTTTTTCAGGGATGACAAGGGACCCGACGTGATCTTCTCCTCGATGGACTCGATCAAGCGTGCGGACCTGTGGACCTACCAGGAACTTATGCGCAAGGAGGGGCACGAAAATTTCTCAATCCCCCATAACGGTAATGTCAGCAACGGTCTGATGTTTGCCCCGGCGCCCCTGGGCAAATTTATAGACAAGCAATGGGCTGCGCGCTCGAACCGCAATTCACCGGCCACCGAGATCATTCAGACCAAGGGTGCCTCGGAGACCCATCCGGCACTGTCGCCGAATGATGAGTTCGCTGGCTTCGAGACCAGCTACAAGCATCTGCTCGGGTCGGGCGGGGTGGTCGGTCGCATCAAACAGCTACGTGCGCAGGGCACTGACCGACGGCCAGGGCTTTCAGGAGATGATGGGCGCGAACCCCTGGAAGTACGGCATCGTATCCGGTGCAGATTCACACGACGCTTTTTCGGATAATGAGGAGTTCAACTACGAAGGCGTGCATGGCAACACAGACATGACACCGAAGATCCGCCTGACATCGGGTACCACCGTCGCCGGTGAACCACCGAAACATTTTGGCACGCCGGGTGCCACGGGTGTCTGGGCACCGGAGAACACGCGTCCGGCAATCTTCGACGCCATCAAGAACAAGGAGACCTTTGGTACCTCCGGTCCGTTGATTCGGGTACGGTTCTTCGGCGGCTGGGGCTATTCGAAGGACCTGGTTAAAGACAAGAACTTCGTGAAGAAGGCCTATAAAGAAGGTGTGCCCATGGGGCAGGATTTACCGAAGAAATCAGGCAAGGCACCAACCTTCGCAGTGTGGGCACTTAAAGATCCCGAAAGCGGTAACCTTGATCGTGTGCAGATCATCAAGGGTTGGTACAAAGACGGCCACCCGTGGGAGAAGGTTTATGACGTAGCCTGGTCAGATGGTCGTAAAGCGGATGCCAGCGCCGGCAAGGTACCGGCAGTCGGTAATACGGTCGATATCAAGAATGCCAGCTATACCAATAGTATTGGTGATACACAGCTGGCGGCTGTCTGGTCAGACCCGGATTTTGATCCGACTCAGCATGCTGTGTACTACGCCCGCGTGATCGAGATTCCAACACCGCGCTGGACGACCTTCGATGCCAAGGTCTTGGGTATTGATCCACCATCGGATGTCCCTGCGACTATCCAGGAACGTGCCTGGACTTCACCGATCTGGTACACGCCGGAAGCAGAACTGGTGAAGAAGCAGGATTTCTATCCCGGCTTGAAGCCGTTCCTGCCTTAAAATAGAGCAGTCAGTAGGTTGGGTTAGGCGCGAAAGCGCCGTAACCCAACGGACAGGCCCCAATGTTGGGTTACGCCCTTCGGTCTAGCCTAACCTACGTTAAAAGAGGAATATTTTAAAAGTGAAGTGGTTACGCGAACCGCTGGTGCACTTTATGTTCATCGGTGCATCTATTTATTTGCTGTATGGCGTGTTCGCTGAATCGATACCCGAGGCTGACGATAAGACCATCGTGGTAACAGCAGGTGAAGTCGAGTGGATGCAAACAACCTGGCAGAAACGCTGGAATCGACCGCCGACGGGCAAAGAATTTGACGGTCTGATTTAGCAGTACATTCGTGAGACCGTGCTCTACCGTGAAGCACTGACTATGGGACTGAAACTGACCATTCTATAGCCAGATAGAGCCTGTCTTTTGTTGGTTGACCTCTCTATTAGTGAGGCATATGATGCCGTTATCATATGCCTAATAGTGTGGTTGCGATGCGAACGATTGTAGATTTACCAGACAAGCAAATTGAAGCGCTTAAACGCATGAGTGAATCCTCCCAGTCATCCCGCGCAGAATTGGTTCGGCGCGCCATAGATGAATATCTTGCCCGCCATCTGCCGGCTCAGGATGATGGTGCATTTGGCCTCTGGAAGAAGCACAAAATCGACGGTGTAACGTACCAGGAACGTGCACGTGATGAGTGGAACAAATGAGAGCGCTAATGGATACCAATATCCTGATCGATTACCTCAATGGCATTGACGCCGCTCGAAAGGAGATTAGCCGCTATGACACGCCACTGATTAGCGCCATTACCTGGATGGAGGTCATGGTGGGGGTTACTGACGACGAACAAGAAACTATTCGGTCATTTCTATCGCGTTTTACCCAGGTAGCCATTGATGCCGAGGTCGCCGAAATTGCTGTTTCCATTCGGCGTAAATATAAAATGCGACTGCCTGACGCAATCATCTGGGCATGCGCAAAGCGAGAGAGTGCGTTGTTGGTCAGCCGCAACACAAAAGATTTTCCAGCGGATTTACCCGATGTTCGTATGCCGTATCGGTTTTAGTTCGATTATCGCGGGTCTGACTGGAGGATCGACCGCCAGCTAAGCACTGCAGCCATGTTATGAGATTGTCGCGCCTGGTTTGACAGGATGGATACATACAAAAGGGAGAGTTTTAAAAGTGAAGTTGTTACGTGAACCGCTGGTGCACTTTATGTTCATCGGTGCATTTATTTATTTGCTGTACGGCGTGTTTGCTGAATCGATACCCGAGGCTGACGATAAGACCATCGTGGTAACAGCAGGTGAAGTCGAGTGGATGCAAACAACCTGGCAGAAGCGCTGGAATCGACCGCCGACGGGCAAAGAATTTGACGGTCTGATTCAGCAGTACATCCGCGAGACGGTGCTCTATCGCGAAGCACTGACCATGGGCTTGAACAAGCACGATCAGGTCATTCGTCGGCGCCTGGCGCAGAAGCTGGAGTTTCTTGCCAAAGACCTGGTGGCATTGATACCGCCCACTGAAGAAGAGCTGCAGACTTATTTCGATGAGCACCAGGACCGTTATCAGCAACCGACGTTGTATACCTTTACCCAGGTTTTCATCGACCCCGATAAGCGCGGCGATGCGACGCTGGATGATGCCGAAAAGATCAAGGCGATATTGATTGAAAAGGGTGACGCCATTGAAGACCCTGGCGCTTTGGGCGACAGCTTTATGCTGCAGAACTATTACCCGGGGAAGGATCAGATCGAAATACAGAAACAGTTTGGCAGTGGCTTTACTGAATCACTACTTGCCCTGTCTGCAGGTGAATGGCACGGGCCGATACTGTCCGGTTACGGTGTGCACCTCGTCTATATAAGCAGTGTCGACGAGCCGCCTCCGCCCGTATTTGCCGATGTGCGTGAGCGCGTGGTGCAGGAATGGACGGCGGATAAGAGCGAAGAACTTAACGAAAAGTTTTACGCTAATCTGCGGGAGCAGTACACCGTTGTTATCGAAGAGCCTGTAGAAGACGAAGAGCTTATTCTGCCGGAGCCGGCGGAGTGATTAGGTCTTTGGCTACGGCAATGGCTAAGCAAATGGCTAAAGAGCTGATTAAAGTCTGGAGTGTTGTTTTCTTTGCTGCTTTGTATGCGACAGCGTCTGCCAATGCCGATGAAATTCGTCCCGCACTGCTGGATATCAAAGAGCAGAGCACCGGCCTGTTTGCGGTTACCTGGAAGGTGCCCACCCGTGCCGACAAAGCAGAAAACATCACCCCCCATTTGCCGAAAAGTCTGGAACTGGTGGGCACGCCGACGATGCAGGATGTGCCCGGCGCCAAAGTCGAGCATGCAACCTACAAAAATAACAGTGAGTCACTAACGGGACAGAAAGTTGTCATCGACGGCCTGACTGCGGTGCAGACCGACGTGCTGTTACTGATCCAGTTGCAGGATGGCTCCCAGCATTCGGCCATTCTGCGGCCCAGTTCACCTGAGTTCATCATTCCGCTGGAGGCATCGAAACTTCAGGTTGCCAGCGACTACTGGCGCATGGGAACCATTCATATTCTGGAAGGGGTCGATCACCTGCTGTTTGTGCTGGCGCTGCTGCTGATTGTGGTCGGCTTCAAGCAATTATTGACGGCGGTCACCGCGTTTACCGTGGCGCATAGCATCACGCTGGTGCTGGCAACGCTGGGTATGGTGCACGTGCCGGCAGCACCGACGGAAGCGATTATCGCGCTGAGTATTCTGTTTCTGGCCGCTGACATCGTGCACAAGCACAATGGACAATTCAGCCTCACCGAAAAATATCCCTGGGTAGTCGCTTTTGCTTTCGGCCTGTTCCACGGCCTCGGTTTTGCCGGCGCCCTGTCTGAAATCGGCGTACCGCAGCACGAAGTACCGCTGGCCCTGTTGATGTTCAATGTCGGCGTAGAGACCGGACAACTATTGTTCATTGCCGTGGTGCTTAGTCTGTTTGCGATACTGAGGCGACTACCATTCACTGTGCCACAAGGTGGCTGGCGGGTATTGCCATACGCTATTGGCAGTGTGGCAGCGTTCTGGACGATCCAGCGAGTTGACTCATTTATATAGGGTCCAAATTTATGAAAGGGTATTTAACCAAACCGCAGCAGCAGCTCCAAAATATTTCCAGACAAACTGACAGGCGGATCAGGGGCACCTGGCCGGTTAGTTCGCCCACACTTAATGCCCGGCGCTGAGCAATCTGGAAATAATTTTCGGCCAGTTCTATATCGTTATTCTGGTCGCGGTGCTTGTCGGAATATACATGGCGAACCGAATCGACCCAAAAAGGCGATGCCGAGTGTGCGATAAAAGTAAAACTGATGTTGTTGTTCCAGAAACAGAGGGAAAATAAAGATGAATCTTTACACCTTTGCATCACGATCGTTGGCTCTGGTGGCCTTCGCGCTACTATCTGCGAGGCTCTACGCAGGTGCGCTCTATTTTCCGGAGATGAGTAGCGCTTCGGAGGCTGGTTACGGTGGCGCTGGGATGGTAGCGCGTGCCAACGATGCAGGTACGGTTCTTTCTAATCCAGCTGGTATGACCCGGTTCGATGAGCCGGAAATCATGGCCGGTGGCATCGGGGTTTTTATTCCTGCGGATTTCGATACTGGTTCCAATAACACCGCTGAAGGTAGTAGTAGGGGGCTCAATAAAAGGATTGTACCGGCAGGTTCGTTCGCCTACATACGGCCATTGTCGGACAGGCTCAAAGTCGGTATCAGCATGCACAACTACTTTGGTTTGGCGCTCGACTGGGACGATAGCTGGGTGGGGCGTTACAGTTCTGTTAACGTAACGGTGGTGGCGCCACAGATACAACCCACCGTGGCCTACAGGGTAAATGACTGGCTGTCGGTGGGCGCGGGCGCGGGGCTCACGTTGGGTTATTTGAGTGATAAAATGCGCGTCGAGTCGATCCCCCCTGGTGGTGATGACGGCAAACTGCGGATCTCTGATGCAGATTTCGCAGTACAGTACAATTTCGGGGTGATGTTTGAACCTCTTGAGAGCACGCGCATTGGCATCCGTTATATGACTGAAACCGACCTTAACTTCAAAGATTCACCGAATCTCTCCGGCGTCACGCTGCCCCCCCCTCCCCCTGGATTTTCAAACCCTTCCGACGGCCTTAAACTTGGCATAAAGATGCCGCAGCAATTGCATGCCGCAGTCCATCATCAGTGGGACGGTAAACTGGCATTGTTGGGCAGTGTCGGCTGGGAGGAGTTTTCAAGATTTGGCAAGGTTCAGGTTGGCCTGGATGACACAGGGATATCGAGCACTGTGGATGCGGGTTTCCGTGACGTCTGGCACTTTGGCGTCGGTACCGAATACAAGTTCAAGCCCCAATGGGAAATGACGGCGGGGTTCTCACTGGATACCTCCATGTCGGCTGATAGCACACGCCCAATCGTTATTCCACTGGGCACCATGTATCGCTATGCCCTCGGGTTTAAGCACGAAAAGCGGAAAGGCCTGATCCTGGGTGGTGGTCTGACCTTCGTCTGGGAGGGTAATATGCAAATTAAAGATGCCGGCGACGTTTCAGGTAAGTACGAAAATGTCAGCATCTGGATTGGGTCTATCTACGCGCGCTGGAATTAAGGCCTGATGTGAGTTCAACTGATAAAATTTATGTCGTTGTACTGGATCCACCGTTTATCAAGCATTTCTGAAAAATTCTGACAAAGGAGTTATGTGATGAAATTAATTCGAAAACTAATCGCTCTGGCGGCAATCGCTGCCTCTGCCCAGGTCATGGCCGAGACATTCGATGATTATGATGTCAGGACCACGGAAAGCCTAATCGAGCTGTGCGGCGTGAGCGTGGGTGATCCCGCATACGAGGCTGCAATGGGCTTTTGCCTGGGCTATATCGATGCCGCCCTGGATTACCACGCCGCACTCACGGCGGGTTCGAAGTCCGATGCTATTGCCTGTCCGGATAATACGGTGAGCCGGGAACAGATAGTGGTTGTGGTTGTGGACTGGTCCAGACGCAACACACAACATCTGAAAAGTGAGGTGCCAGTACATGGTGTCATGCGCGCGATTGTTGAAAAATGGCCCTGTTCGGGACAATAAAAAGACCTTCAAAGGAGTCGATGATGAAGACACGTAATCTGGTATTGGCTGGTTGCCTGGTGGTTGCTCTCACAGGCTGCGCGGATATGAGCTCAACTGAGAGGCGCACGGCGGAGGGCGCGGGGATTGGTGCTGTCGCTGGCGCGCTGATCGGTGGGTTGGCGACTGGTCGGCCATTGACTGGCCTTGCCGTAGGTGCGGCCGCAGGTGCGGGGGGCGGTTATCTGTACGATCGCCATGAGAAATCAGAGGGTAACTAAGTTTCCGCGAGTTATGTTTCCCTAATCATAACGTGTTAGGGCGCTGAATCTGGGCCAAACCTGATATAGAGTACGGTGAATCTGCGTGGTGGGCCTGTTGGTGAGAAGTTCTTTTGCGGACAAAGTGATTGTGCCCCTCAAATCTTGCAGCTACTTTAGTTCCAGCCACTGGGGTAATGGAGCAATATGAGGCACATGTTTGTCCGGCTTGTAAAAACCATTGCCCTGATCGCGCTTCTCAGTCTTGCAATATTACTGGCGTGGGCATTCGAATCACGCAGTATGTCAGCGCTAAGAATCTGGCACACGGCTGTCTTAGAGAGTGAATTTGCGGCCGCTGACGCAACGCCGCAGACCACGCTACAGGATTACCTCGATCGTGAAACAGAGCTGTTTGAGGAGCTTGAGGAAAAGGTTTACGAGCGTACCCCGCCGACAGACGAGCTGATCTACAACCGTTATCGCGGGGGCGGATTGCAGGATCCGGCATCGCTGGAGCAGAACTGGAATCGAACCTTCGAACTGGTTCCGCAGCAGATAAAGGGTGGAGTTCTGCTGCTTCATGGTCTGACCGACTCACCATATAGTTTGCGCCGGGTTGGCGAAATTCTTTATGCCAGGGGTTATTACGTTCTCGGGTTGCGTTTGCCGGGGCACGGAACCATACCGGGCAGTCTGACCAGGGTACGCTGGCAGGACTGGGTGGCGGCCAGTCAGATCGGTGCCCGTCACGTTCGCGAACGGATCGGTGTACAGCAACCACTGATTATTGCCGGCTACTCTAATGGCGGCGGTCTGGCGGTTAAGTATGCGCTCGATGCCCTCAATGCTCTGGATGACTCGAAACTGCCGGTTCCCGATCGACTATTGTTGTTTTCACCGGAGATAGGTATCGCGCCGGTGGCCGACATTGCTAACTCGCATAAGCTATTGAGCTTTTTACCTTACTTCGAACAGTTCAAGTGGCTGTCGATAGAGCCCGAGTACGACCCTTTCAAATATAATTCTTTTCCCAAGAACGCGGCGCAGGAAGCCTGGGCGGTGACCGCTGAAGTGCACCGCCAGATTGAGGCAGCCCACGAAGGGGGACGGTTCCAGGACTTTCCAGATGTGCTAACTTTTCTGTCGTGGAGCGACGCCACGGTGAAGACCTCGGCGACCGTGCAACGGCTTTACGACAAGCTGGAGAACGAGGGCAGTGAGCTGGTTATATTCGATGTCAACCGCGCCAGTCGGTTAAGCCCCTTTATTCCAGCATCGAACGCATCCCCACTGGGTCGTCTTGAGGCCAGCTCCGATCTGCCTTACCGGTTGACGGTTATTACCAATGCCACCAGCGATTCGCTGCAGATCGTTGAGAAGAGCAAGGCTTCTCGCTCAGCAATGATCGAATCCAGACCCCTGCCGATGACGTGGCCGCGTGGTGTCTATTCGCTGGCACATGTGGCCATTCCCTTCGCGCCCGACGACCCGGTTTACGGCACCGGTGATAGTCAGTCAGGTCCCTACCATGGCTTGCCGCTCGGCGCCCTGCAACCGCGCGGTGAGACGCACCTGCTAACAACTTCCCTGGGCCAGCTTATGCGTCTGCGCCACAATCCGTTTTTTGACTACATGGAGCAGCGTATTGTTGAGGACATCGACAAAGCGCAGTAGCGAGGAATTCATTATGACCGGTCAGATTAAGTCGTATAAGCGAGAGCGTCGTTTCGCGGCCATTGCTGCGCGACTGTGTCTCATTTGCCTGATGCTGCTAACTGCCGCCTGTGCTCGTCTGAGTGCTGTCGACAAGCCGCTAAAGAAATGGATGCCAGAACAACAGGAACGCACTGATCAGAAACTTGAAGGTGACCGTTCTTCAGAGTATGCAGTGCTGCTAGCTTTTTCGGGTGGAGGTGCCCGGGCCTCGAGCTTTGCTTACGGCGCACTCAAGGAACTGGCCAACACCCAGCTAACAACCTCAAAAGGTTCTCGTTCACTGCTGACTGAGGTCGATATGATCTCTTCGGTGTCGGGCGGCAGTTTCACCGCCGCTTACTACGGCTTGCACGGCGAGCAGGTTTTTACCGACTTTGAGCCTCTTTTTCTGCGTAAAAATATTGAACATATTTTGCTTCGGCAACTGTTTAATCCGATCAACTGGTTTCGATTGATCAGTGGCACCTACGGGCGGGCTGATCTGGCAGCGAGCTATTACGACAAGCACCTGTTCCACGGCGCCACTTTTGCGGATCTGCAGCGGCCGGGCGCACCCCGGGTAATTATCAACGCCACCGATATTGCCACGGGAATCCGTTTTCCATTTAACCAGTCGGCTTTCGATCTCCTCTGTGCCGACCGCAGTGTGTATCCCCTGTCGCGCGCGGTCGCTGCGTCGTCGGCGGTACCAATAGTGTTTTCACCTATCACCCTGGAAAACTTTGCCGGTAGCTGCGGTTATCAGCCGCCTGCGTGGCTGGCGGAAGCCGAGAAAGATACGGAAGCCACAGTACGTAAAATTGCGGCGCGTCGATTACAGGACTACCTCGATGTCAAAAAACGACCGTGGCTGCATCTGATGGACGGTGGGATCTCCGACAACCTGGGCTTGCGTTCTTACTACGACACTATGAATATCATTGCTGATCCTGATGCCCAGGTCGAAGTGCTCGATCAGGAGGAAATGCGTCATATTCTGATCATTTCGGTGAACGCACGTGCGCGTCACAAAGATGGCTGGGTTCTGGAACGCGTTGCGCCTTCGCTACTGGAGATAATCGGCAGCGTCAGTGCCGACGAGATCGCCCGCTACAGCGATGATACTATTGAACTCGTGCGCTCCACCTTTAGACAGTGGACAGAGGACAAAACTGGCGAGGGGAGTCCACGCACTTTCCACTTTGTGGATGTTAGTTTCGATCAGGTTGGCGATGACAGTGAGCGCAAATTCCTCAACAGCATAGGTACTAATTTCGACCTCAGCGACGATCAGGTTGATCGGCTTATTGCTGCCGCTGGCAAGGTGCTGCGTGAGTCATCGGAGTTTCAGGCCTTTATAAAGCTGAGCCAGGACACCGAATCCAGATAGTCCTGACTTCTTTTCATAGCACCCGCCCCAGCATGTCATAGTACAGGTCCCAACATGGCAATGGCATTATTCCAGAGCCGGTGGCGCCAGGTCCAGCCATCCACCACAGTTCTATTAACGGGTAGAGATCGGGCAATATAGCTGTCCTGGCGACGGCGCACTTCGCGGGTCTGCGAGCGGCTGTAGAAAAGGATGTTGTTCTCGTAATTAAGTTCGAAACTGCGGCGATCCATATTCGCTGAACCGATCAGGGTTATCTCACCGTCCAGCGTCAGTGACTTGGTATGCAATAGCCCGTCCTGGTATTCGAAAATATGGACTCCGGCGGCGAGTAGATCGTCATAATAACTTCGACTGGCTGCCGCGACGATCCATGAATCATTTCTTGCCGGGAAAACGATAGTCGTATCAACACCGCGGCGGGCGCTGGCACACAGCGCGGCCTGCATGGATTCATCGGGGACGTAGTACGGCGTGGTAATAACCAGTTGGTGGCGGGCGGCGTACATAAGTGTCTCGAAGATTTCGGGCATGGCGGAGTAACGGACGGTCGGCCCGGTTCCGATGACCTGCGCAGACAGTCCGGGCTCAGCCGTGAGAATCGGTTCGCTGAGCAGTTGGCTGATATCTTCGCCGATTTCGGATTCCCAGTCGCTGGCAAAAAGGTACTGGTTCTGACGAGCGATTGGTCCCTCAAAGCGCATCATCAGATCCACCCACGGCGCATATTTGGCTTTGATCAGAAACTCCGGATCAGCACAGTTCTGGCTGCCGCAATAGGTGATGAGATTGTCGATGACGATAATCTTGCGGTGGTTACGCAGGTCTATGCGGCCCTTCAGGGGGCGTAATAGCGGATTACCGATGGGCAGTGCGACGGCCAGACGAACTCCGGCTTCGCGCATGGCTGGCCAGTGCGGCGAGTCTATTATGGTGCGTGAACCAAGACCATCCGCCATGGCCCTGCAGGTCACCCCCCGGTTGGCCGCTCTCTTCAGCGCATCCACTACCTTGCAGCCGTTATTGTCTGGCAGCCAGATATAGAACATCAGGTGGACATGATCTCTGGCGGCATCAATGTCGGCTACCATCGAGGTGATGGCGGCGTTTGAATCCGCCATTAGCAGTGCGCGGTTGCCGCCAATGGCATCGAAGCCATTAACCGTTTTACTGATTTGAAACAGATGCGCGTGGCATTCTGGCACATCGGTCTGCAAATTTGGCGCGTCCCAGCCAGCGCTTGCAGCTATATCTGGCAGCCTGGAGATGACTTCACGCATCTGCGCTACGCGGCGTCGGCCGATATTGGTTTCACCCAACAACAGGTAGGCCAGGAGGCCCAGCACCGGGAGGACAATGATGACGACTACCCAGGCGATACGCGAAGCTGGTTCACGATGAGGTCGCAGCAGAACCCTGACGATAAGGGCAACCTCAATGACTACGTGCAAGGCCAGAAAAATCGCCCCAAGTAGTGCTCCTTGACTCATAACTTAATTCCGCTTGTTTCAGTTCAGGAGTTGACAATATCACGCCGACACGGGTTCATTACATGGGCCTAAACTTCCTCTCCAGGGAGAGGGAATACATGTTGGTATTATGGCGGTTTTAAGGCAAACGAGTAATGGCCAGGTGATAATTTAGTCAAGAAGTTGCAGGCAGATATTCGCCCCTAGGCTAAAGCTGGGCAGGCTGTCTACATGCAGAAACACTGCAGAATGCATTAATAACGTAGATAACACGAAGCTTGTCGAGATTGAGTGGGTTCCAGAATGTCTGAACCAGGAAGAGAATCAGTACACTGCTGCGGTCCTGATTTGCAGGGTCTGCTTAGTGGCGGAAGTTTCTGGCAGGCCTCTTGTTTTACAGCGGTAGAATGGTTTTACAGCAGTATAAAAAATAAGCGGCCTTGTGCCGCGCCCTGGTGCCTGTACGTCGCCTGGCGCATTGTGCAGACGAACCCGCGCTAAAAATGGGAAAGAAACGGAGAAAAATCACCGGTGAGATAATCAGGAAAAAGACCATTTCCGCCGAATGGTTAAAAATAATTATGACCCTGAAATCTAGCAAAATGAGCTATACCTAGATCGTAAAATGCCTTTATGTATTATGAGCAGAACATTTAGTTCTTTTTGCTTCATTAAAAAGATGTTATTTTGACCTGTAGATGAATTATGGAATAGTTTCGTGGTTCATAAGTAGACCGAAGGTGGCGTTATGGCAAAACCAGTGATACGCACATACTCCCGCTATAGTCAGGAGGCACTCGAACTTATGGGCAAGCTCATTAAGCTTGCTCGCAAGAAGCGCAAACTTACTGCACAGGATTTGGCTGGGCGTGCGGGTATATCCAGAGGGTTGCTACAACGTATTGAGAGGGGCGACCCTAAATGCGAGATTGGCGCGACGTTTGAGGTCGCCACCATTGTCGGCGTAAAACTGTTCGAGATAGAAGGTTCTACTCTGACAGGGCACATAGAGCGAATCGATGACAAATTGGCGCTTTTACCCAGGTCTGTGCGCAAGAAGAGCACAAAGGCAGTAGATGATGAGTTCTAACAATCAAAATACAGAAGCCTTTGTCTGGGTATGGCTCCCCGGTGAAACCCAGCCAATTGTTGCGGGCAGACTCTTCGCGGAAAATGGCACGATCGTTTTCAACTATGGCAAAAGTTATCTAGCCCGAGAAAATGCTATCGCGATTTATAAACCCGAGCTCCCGTTGCAATCAGGCACTCTCCCTTTGCTCGATGGCTTAACAATGCCAGGCTGTATCCGCGATGCTGCGCCCGATGCGTGGGGAAGGCGCGTTATTATCAATAAAATGCTCGGTCTCAAAGGCGTCAATGCGGGAAACACTCAACTTGACGAATTGACCTATCTACTTGAATCAGGCTCCGACCGAATAGGTGCGCTCGATTTCCAACACTCTGCAACCGAGTATGTGCCTCGCTCGTCTATCAATGTCTCGCTGGATGAACTTCTTGAATCTGCCGAAAGGGTTGAGCAAGGGATTCCCCTCACCGCCGAACTTGACCACGCCCTGCATCACGGCAGCTCTATTGGCGGCGCGCGTCCGAAAGCACTGATTGAGAACGACAACAAAAAATACGTGGCTAAATTTTCGTCCAGCTCTGATCTGTACAGTGTGGTTAAAGCCGAATTCATTGCAATGCGCCTGGCAAAACTTGTCGGGCTAAATGTTGCGCCCGTATCCCTGACCCAATCCTCTCATAAGGATGTGTTGCTTATTGAGCGGTTTGACCGCAAACATACTGACCAGGGTTGGCAGCGTAAGGCGATGGTTTCAAGCCTAACACTCTTTGAGCCGGATGAAATGATGGCCCGGTATGCCAGCTATGAAGTATTCGCTGAAATTATTCGCCACCGCTTCACAGAAGCCCCGGCAACACTCAAAGAACTTTACGCTCGCCTTGCTTTTAATATCCTATGTGGCAATAACGACGACCACGCCCGCAATCATGCGGCATTTTGGGATGGTAAAATGCTCACTCTCACCCCTGCCTATGATATTTGTCCGCAAGGCAGAACCGGCTATGAAGCGTCACAAGCCATGCTGATTTCGGGCAACAATCGCATGAGTAATATCGCCTCGTGTATTGAGGCCGCACCGCAATTCTTACTATCGGAAGGGGAAGCTACAGAAATCGTCGCGGCCCAAAGGCACATAATAGAAGAGAACTGGGATCGGATATGCGATGAAGCGGCCTTAAGTAAAGTGGATAGAAATCTTTTCTGGCACAGACAGTTTCTAAACCCATACGCTTTAGGGCACCTATGATTAATTCTGGATAACGTAGGGAGCCTTGTAACACTTTGGGCATTGTGATTCGAAATATTCAGATTCGCAGGAGTAGGCGCTTGAGGCGTAAAAGGGTAAAGGCAGAATCTTGTTAATACCCCGCTTTCCAGGAACGAGAAAGTCGAGCGCAAGATTGAACAATTACTTGACCGCATTGTTGATGCTGAATCAAATACTGTGATCAGTGCCGGTGAAAAACGCATAAACTAGCTTCAGTTAGATAAGCCGGTAATGCAGGAAAAATCTCTAAATGTGGTTGTCCGATCATGGGCTTTGATGAAAGTTTTCGAACCCCAGAAGTGACCTTGTCTTTACAAGGCGTTAAGCGGTTTTTCAGGGAGTAAAAACAAGATGGCGCACTCGGGAGGATTGACTCAAACCAGCCTGGGGCTGTTTTGACCCCGTGCCAGGGCTTCGTCGCCTTGCGACTCGGTCCAAATTGCGTTGCAATTTGTCGAACCTGAGGAGGTTCTCACCACCACTCGAGCACAAAAAAACCCGGCTTTTGGCCGGGTTGTATGGCGCACTCGGGAGGATTGACTCAAATCAGCCTGGGCTGTTTTGACCCCGTGCCGGGGCTTCGTCGCCTTGCGGCTCGGTCCAAATTGCGTTGCAATTTGTCGAACCTGAGGAGGTTCTCACCACCACTCGAGCACAAAAAAACCCGGCTTTTGGCCGGGTTGTATGGCGCACTCGACAGGATTCGAACCTGTGACCGCCCGGTTCGTAGCCGGGTACTCTATCCAGCTGAGCTACGAGTGCGTGAGGGCGGCTACTATATTTAGTTGGCCTGAGGGAGTCAAGGTAAAGCAGCTAGCCGAGGACCTAACTAACCTGTCGACCGACAACTTTCCAGTAGGGTGCCCGCAGTTCGCGCCGCAGGATCTTGCCGGACGGGTTTCTGGGCAGTTCGTCAATAAAATCAATGGACTTCGGGGACTTAAAGCCCGCAATCCGGGTGCGGGCGTATTCTATTATATCGCTCTCGCTAAGATTTGAACCGGATTTAAGCACAACCACTGCCTTAATGGCTTCGCCCCATTTATCATCGGGAATGCCGATGACGGCGACATCGGTAATCTCTGCATGGCTATGCAAAGCGTTTTCGACTTCGGCGGGGAAGACATTTTCGCCACCGGTGATGATCATGTCTTTGACGCGATCCTTGATATAGAGGAAACCCTCTTCATCAAGAGAGGCTGCATCACCAGTGTGATACCAGCCGCCAGCTTTTACTTCTTCGGTTTCTTCGGGTTTTTTCCAGTAGCCTTTTAGTATCCAGTCGGATTGCAGGAGGATTTCGCCCACTTCACCTATCGGCATGGTATTACCTTCGGTGTCGACAATTTTAACTACGGAGCCGTCTACGGGCCTGCCACAGGAACGGAGTTTGTTGCGCTCGGGCGCATGGTCTTCCGGTGCCAGTTTGGTAATCAGGCCGTAATTTTCAGTGGCTCCGTAAAGTTGCATAAATTTGCAGCCGAATACTTCAACAGCTTCAGTCAACACCGACTCAGAAATAGGCGAAGCGCCGTAATATATGTATTCAAGGTTGCTGTAGTCACGGTCACGAACGCCAGGTTCCTGTAGCAACATCTGGATCATGGCGGGCACGAACAGCGAGTTGGTTACTTTTTCATTGGTCAGGGTGTCAAGCACATGGGTCGGTTCGAAATCGACGAGCAAGTGAAATTTCGCGCCTCTGAGAAGTGGCATAACCGTGAGGTTGACGCCGCCGACATGAAACAGGGGCATGACGTTAATAAAGGTCGCAGTATTTTCAGCGTCGAGGATATTGTTATCGACGAAGCCTTTGAAAACATTCATATAGCCCTGATTGGTAAGTTGCACACCTTTAGGTAATCCGGTGGTGCCGCTGGTATAAAGATGCAAAATATCGTCGTCGCCGTGCAACTCGACAGCGGGGCGACTGGTGGCCTGTTGATCGCGCCAGGCCGGGTAATCCAGCCAGCGGTCATGACCACCGTCGAGAGCAAAAATATGCCTGACGTGGGTGAGGTTGTCCTCGATGGCTTCGATGGTGTTGTAAAAGTCCTTGCCGACAAACAGTACTGAATTTTCGGTGTAGTTGAGTAGCTGCTCAATTTCTGGGCCAGCGAGGCGCCAGTTAATACCAGCCGTAGCGTGGCCGGAAGCGCAGGCACCGATAAATATATCGTAAAATTCAGGGGCGTTTTTCGCTAAATGGGCCACTCGCTCCTGGCGAGGGATACCCATTTCCAACAAGCCATTGCCTAGTTGCCAGCCTCGACTGATCATGTCGTTAAAGGTAATTGTCTGCCCTTCAAATATAATGGCATCATGATCTGGTTGGCTGTTTTGAAGTGCTTCGAAACAATCTGCAAAATACATAACATTCCCCTAATGCTCTATCGAGAGGTATTTTTGTTACCGATGAGTCTACTAACTGCCAGCCAGTACATCAAGGAATGGCTGCATGCGGGCAAGCAAAAACACTCAGAATCGCTTTACAGCAACCTACCGCGTTATTTGTGCCTGGGTGGTGGTTTTAGCCTGGAGCAGTCGCAGTAAATATAGCTCTGACCGGGGCTGGATGACCCTCTATGGTTAAATTTGGATTATCGGCATCGAGGAAATTCGTTAACGATTCAAAAGTCATCCATTCGGTAGCGCGCTGTTCATCGGTTGTTGTCGCGCAAACATTTATGCAGGCAACATTTGTAAACCCGCATTTTCGCAACCAGCTTAACAGTGTTGGGGGGCTGGGCAGAAACCAGACATTGCGCATTTTCCCGTAGCGGCCTTCTGGAACCAGGGTGTGGTTAAGTTCTTCTTCGATTATCAGCGTTTCCAGAACCAGTTGCCCACCGGGTCGAAGCAATCCCTTGAGTGCCTGTAGGTGATCCATCGGGGAGCGGCGGTGATACAGCACGCCCATAGAAAAAACTGTATCAAAGGCCTCCAGTCGATCGGGCATTGCCTCTATACCCAGAGGTAAAACATCCACTGGAATATTCGCTCGGACTTGTTGTATAAAGTGTTTCAGGGCATAAAATTGATATACAAAGCGGGGCGACGGGTCGATACCTATAACTCTGCGTGCGCCTTCGCCGAGCATGCGCCAACAGTGGTAGCCATTGCCGCAGCCAATATCTAGTACCAGTCGGTCCTGTAGGGATTCGACGGCGGGCAGCAGTCGTTGCCATTTCCAGTCAGAGCGCCACTCGGTATCAATATCCAGGCCAAACAACTCGTAGGGACCTTTGCGCCAGGGGTGCAGACCCATCAGCGCTTTTTTTAG
>Ga0164315_10001215_pt1 | contig 19294 bp, 12 predicted proteins | sample GuaBasSedimGuay6_FD_113737 | JGI IMG/M metagenome (GOLD analysis project Ga0164315, IMG submission 113737) | Subseafloor sediment microbial communities from Guaymas Basin, Gulf of California, Mexico - Guay6, Core 4569-2, 0-3 cm | ecosystem: Environmental > Aquatic > Marine > Hydrothermal vents... | reverse complement strand
GGCAAGGGGCTGGTTGCTAAAATGAAGAATTGGGATGAACTTATGGTTCAGAGAAAGTCGAAATCCTACGACGATACTGGTAACTACCCGAACAAATTTACTTCCGAGTATCTCTTCCTGATCAACCAGACAGAAAGTGGAATTCCAAGGATCACCGAGCCATCCAGGGTAAGACTGGCGGAACTTTCCGTGCAATGGGAGGTTTTGTCTGCCACAGCTGATGAGATTATTGAGACGGATATACCCGCTTATAATAAGCAGCTTTGGGAGGCTGGAATCGGGGCCGTGCGGATGAAGCTTAAGCAATAACTAGGATTGTCCACTGGCCCTTTTACAAATTTTAGCCAGTTCTTTTTCAACATCTTCTCCCAGGGGAAGGGGCTCATATGCTTCCAGGATCTGATCCACCTTCTCCCTGATCTGACCGAGTACATCTTTTTTACCTCCGGATACCCAGTCCTCAAAACTGGTGTGGGAACCAATATCCGGCAAATACCATTCTCCGTCTTGAATCGACATCAGTGTAGTTGGTTCACCCAAATAATTTCCTCCGGGGCCCACTTCTTCGATGATATCCATCAACCATTTCCCGTGGCTGGTATCCATTCCGCCTTGAGCCTTCCTGGCAAGCCGAAATATTTCCACATCAACATACATCTGTTCAAGACTCGAAACCATTGAGCCATCCAGCATGCCGGGTCCAACTACAATGTCGGGCCATGCAAGATGAGAAGCTAATTTCATGGCAGCTTTCTCATACCCATTTTGAATGTCGAGCTCCTGAGAATCAGTTCCCCCAGGTGCCGATTCAGCAGGCAAGCCATAGTACCTGGCCATTTGGGTTGCCGCCGCGCTCATTATTGAGTAATCCATGCTTCCGTCTGAAAGCAAGCCTGTCTTTGGATTTATGGTAGCCAATACGGGTGCATATATGATGGGTACCCCGGGTTCATTGGCCTCCAATAAACAAATCATTGCAAGTACTTCGCAATTTCCCTGTACTACTGTGGAAATCATTGTTCCCGGAGCAGTGGCCCCCATCATTGGCATGGGCATGATGTGTACAGGAATGTTCCAGCCTTTAAGCGCGAGGTAGGTTTCGGTGTAATCCCTGTCGATCAACAGGGGTGATTGGGGACAGATCACCTGCGAAACCGGGTGCCTGGACCGGATCTCCTCTCTGGTTCCGAAGATCGTTTGGATTACCTCCAGGAACCATGGAATTCTACTCGGGGTGGAAGGCCCGTCATTCACATGTTTTGAGAAATTTCTGAACATGCTACAGACGTAATCCACATAATCGTCCATGTCCTGGGTTCTATCAAATATTTCCACTATTCTCCAGTACATGCCTATTTCGTCAAGAGCGTCCGACAATCGAGTGGCTGCTATCCAATCCTCATAGGTGCCCTTCCTTCTCTCCCCGGTTTTAGTATCCAAAACTGTTGTGGCTACTCCATCGGGAAGAAGAATACTTTCACCTCCATGCAGTCTTCCATCCCTGAAAACCAGATCTGCACCAGGCCTGCGTGCGCTTAATGTGAAATCTCTTGTTATTGACTCCAGGGAAGATTCAACAAGGGCTTTGGGAAATTTCACCAGTTTTCTTGTGTCATCCACATTGGCGCCAGCGGATCTTAAAATATTCCGACCTAATGGTGTTTCCACCCTTACACCAGTGTTTTTAAGAATCCTCAAAGATTCCTCATGAACCCGATGACATTCTTCATCTGATAATACTTTGAAGATTGCTTTCATGCTTGCCTGCTTAATCGGGGGCTCAGGTCCGTTTCATCTTGCAAGTGACTCCCCGGTCCTCCAGGTATTGCTCGACGCTTTCCCAGCACCCGGGTACAAGGCCCAGGAACTCGGGTGGACTGATTCCCTTTTGTGAATAAGTACCTTCAAGTACCATCCGGGCAACTGCTGTACAGGTGTAGCCGGTGGTCCTGGCCATGGAGAGGGCCCCGGTTTCAGGATCATATTCATCATACATGTCGTAGGTATAGGTGGCCGGTTTCCCGTCCTCTACGCCCGAGATGATCAGCCTCATAACAGTGAGATCGGCCTCGCCTGGTTCGTATTTCCAGAAGGGTGTGAGCAGCGATGCGGTCACATCTATGGGTCGCACCGAAACACCCCCCACCTGGATGGGAGTTTCGTCAAAGAATCCGGCATCCTTGAAGACGCGCATCTGGTCTACGTGTTTGGGATAGCGCAGGGTCATCTCAAACATATCAGGGATGTCGGTGGTGCGGATCAAGGTTCTGAGTCCGTCGGAAATCAGGCAGGCCATGGTACCAACCTTATCGAGATCGATCGTCATGGTTTCGCCAATCATCGGCCTGACATGCACTTTGCCATCTTCTACCAAACGTCCGGTTTCGGCGTACTCCTCCAGAACCTCGAAGACTGGAAAGGGCGACTTGTACCCGAGGGGTGCATTTCTATCCTTTGGAACGCCGCCGACGTAGCACTCGTAACGGCTTACCTTCATCTTCTGCATATGAAAGCTGAGAATGATATTGGCCATACCCGGGGCAACACCGCAATCCACAACAGCGGTGACTCCCTTTGCCTTGGCCAGCTCGTCCAGGTCGAAGGGATCCTCCATGAAATAAGAGATGTCCACGATGTTTTTGCCTGCCCGTATAGTCCTTTCGAGCATTGTGTTTCCAACAGTGTAAGGCACTGAACCGATGACAATGTCCGCGTCTTCAATGGCGCGCAAGACTCCCTCTTCCGTGGAGAGGTCCTCCACCCTTATCTGGATGGGATGTTCACGGGCCAGCTCTTCCAGGACCTCCCGGTTAACATCTACTGCTATGACCTTATAGTTGCTATTCTGACACAGATCGATGGCCATGTATTTTCCAACGATCCCACAGCCCAGGACTACTATTTTACTCATAATTTTCTCATTTATTTCTAACAATAAGACGGTATACAGGCCAGGATATGGCTAACATAATTGCAGCATAGAGGGCGATTTCGATCTCTGCCACAGTCTGGAAAAGAGTGAAAAATATCCAGCCAAGCAAACAGATCAGCGTGCTCCAGGGGTGACCCCAGGCCCTGTAGGGGCGATCCGTGTCCGGTTGGCGTTTGCGCAGGATAAAGACCCCTGCGATAAGCATTACATATACTATGAGGTGAAAAAACACGGTAAGGTGGAGCAAAAATGCAAATCCACCTATGAGGATCAGACCCACCGAAAGGCCCCAGGAAATAAGTACGGCAAAGACCGGGTTGCCTCCCCTGGAGACTTCCCCGGCGCGTTTCACAGCAAGTCCATCCACAGCCATGGCCTGGAGGATCCTGGGCGTACTCATATACAGTATATTCTGGTGGGCCAGAGTCATTATAGTAGCCGCAATCAGCACAATGGTTGAAGCCAGTGGGGAAACCACCATTTCCAGGGCCTTTGCCAGGGCTAATTCATTTCCGGCCAGTTCTTCCAGGGGAACTTTCCAGGCCAATGCAGCAGCCAGAAACACATAAAGTACTATGACAACAATGACCCCTTTAATAGCTGCACGAATCAATGCCTTGCCATCACCCTTGATTTCACCAGAGAAATAGGCTGCATACAGCCATCCATCGTATGCATATATCATTGCTGCGATCACAATGCTCCAGCCACCTGGTCCCCTGGATGCAGGATGAGCCAGAGCTGGATCACTGCTCACTGCAGATCCGCCGAATACCAGAGTAAGTGTAAATCCCACAACGATCAGTGCCATGATGGCAGCAGCAAATTGCTGGATTTTAGCACTCATGGCAATGCTTCGCAATTGCAGGGCTGCGAACACCGTTGAGACCATAATGGCCAGGGGTATTTGCCATTGACCCACCGCAGGAAAAAGCAAGGTGGCAAATTCGGTGACCACCACTGCCTTCAGGGCTATGTCGGCCACAAAGCTTAACCAGTCCACCCAGCCAATAACAAAACCGGGGAATGGTCCGTAGGCCCTTCTTACCAGGGAATAGCTTCCTCCCGATCGGGGTGTCATACCCACAAGTTCAGCTGCCACCACCGTGCACAATAGTGCAAACAGGCCGCCCAGCAACCACAGGGATACAAACAACCAGGGATTAGGAGCAACCAGAGCTACCTCTCCGGGTGTACGCAGAATGCCCAGGCCAATGATGCCTCCGATGGTAACCGCCAGTGTGAAACCACTGCTCAGGACCCGTTTTTGGTGTTGTTGTGTAGGGCTATTGCTCATGGAAAAAGAATATATGTATTCTAAGATATATCTTCCAGGCGATATTTACCCCCAGTCCGATTGCTTTATATTACCCAGCATTGTTTTTTCACCAATACGATAGGGGACATAGCATGCTAAGGGCTATTGCTTTTAGCAACTAATCACATTGGTATCGATGAAGAGAAATCGAATTTTTCTGCTTGCATTATTGATGATCTTAATTAGTTCATGTGGAAACAACAGCGGAAGACAGAAGGAAATCAGAACTGATAAAAGTCCCGTAGCCGAAGCAGGGCTTCAACTGATGGGGAACCGTTTCTTTACCTTTAACACGGTGGTGCGAGTGAACCAGATTGAAACATCCCGCAGTGAAGCACATGGAGAAGATGAATCAGAAATTCATTCACCCGCAGAAGCCCGTGTTTTCCGGGAAGCAGTGGAAAGAGGCTGGCCTGGAGCGCGAATGACCTGGGCCTTTAGCTGGCTGGCTTTAAACGATCAACGCCCTAATTATCAGGAGTTAAGAAAGCTGGTTGTTTCCTATCATAAAAAGTATGGTGATGAAATCACTTTCATTCCGGGAGGATATTTCGCCAACATGTATAATACGCGGGAACAGGTTAACCGGGACCTGCATGATGGACTGCAATTGGTTTCTGAGATGGTCGGAGACGGATACCGTCCCAAAAGTGTCATCGCAGGTTTTTTATCAGCTGAAAATCTGAGATACCTGGCCGAAGAGGAAGGAATTCACGTTTGCCAGGGCAATATCTGGAGTCAGTATGCAGTGGACAACGGGGATGGGGAGGGATCCATTTCCTATCCCTATTATCCCTCCCTGGAGCATTTCTGCAAACCTGCTCAGGATAAGGACGACATCATCGATATCGTTAATCTGGATGGCTGGACCGTTGATTTTATCAATGCGATGCATCCGGGAGGAAGACAATTCAATGATGACTGGTGCGGAAGCAGGCAGGGGGTGGGACCCATCGAAACAGTGATACGCCTGGGAACCGAGCGAGGAACCAGAGAGATGATTGCCACTACGGCTGCCCATTTCGACATGGGATTCGAACTCAATGATTTTGCATGGGTAACATGCTGCTGGGAGATGTCCCTGGTGGAAGCACGCAAAATTTATGGATATAAGGGGCGCAACGGACTGGATGGCCTGGAAATCTGGTTCACCGAAATGCGCAAGCGGTGGCCGGATGCAAAGTGTATCACCCAGGGGGAATTCGGATTGCTCTGGCGGGAGCATTTTAAGAACAACGACAGCATCAACTACCGGTTTGTCCAGCGGGGATCGGGCATCTGTGGATCAGATCCCGAACTGGAGATCCGGTGGTTCATGAACAAGAATTTCCGACTGGCCATGCTGAGAAACTGGAAGCAAAACACCCCGGAAAAGGTGATCGATTTTACCCGGTACGATCTGGAAGCAAGTGAGCCTGCAGATCCTGAGCCGGGTCAGCACAGCCGCAACTGGAGTTTGATGAACAGGCTCAACCAGAAAGGAACCAGACCAAAGGATACACCAATCGATATTAGTGAGTTAAATGCCGAAGAACTGGCCATCATCAAAGGACAATATCCTGAATTGATGAAAAATAAAAGCAATACCACAATCAAATGAGGTGGTATTCCATCAGGCACTGGATCGCATCTACAATAAGATAAAAACACTATTTAAATATGAGTACATTTCATTTAAATTAAAAGGAACTACTAAAATGGCCAAGGCAAAGACAGTTTTCTTAAATCATCAAGAGATGGATCTGATTCATGCTCAAAGTATCAAAAGCCTGCGGGAAATTGGTATAAAAGTTCACAGCAAGCCAGTTCTTGAAATACTTGAGAAGAACGGCGCGAGTGTGGATTACAATGCAATGGTTGCCAAAATTCCTGAAAAGATGGTTAAGCAGGCTCTTGAGAGCGTTCAAAAGGAATTTACACTATGCGCACGCGATCCTGGACGTGATCTGAGAGTTCCTACAGAAACATATCCATGGGTGACTACCAGCGGACTTGCTGTTTTTGTTACTGATTATAACACCGGAGAATATCGGAATTCTACCAGTAAGGATATCGTGGAGTTTACAAGACTTGGAGATGCAGTTGATACAGTGGATTTTCTATGGACGGCCTTAACCGCAAGAGATGTTACACCTCATGCCCATGGTCCGCATGAATTGTGGTTGACCATGCAAAATACCACCAAACATGTGCAGGGTGTTACAGCACAGAGTGCTGAAGATGCAAAAGTGCAGATTGAGCTGGCGGCTCTTATAGCAGGAGGAAAAGAAGAATTGAGAAAACGCCCCCTATTTTCAGTAATAGCCTGCCCGATCGCACCACTAACCTATGAGCAAGGCTCCATTGAAGCGCAGGTAGAACTTGCAAAAGCCGGGATACCGGTTGCTTCCATGTCCATGTCAATAGGTGGTGTGTCTGCTCCTCTTTCTGTGGCAGGAATGATGGTAAATGCCAATACTGAAAACCTGGGAAGTATTGTCATCTCACAAATGGCAGCACCTGGTGCACCCCACATCTATTGCTCCGAGTCTTCACCAATGAATATGGCTTCAGCCAGTCTTGACTATAGTTCAGTTGATAAGAGTTTTATAAGCATCGGTTTGGCACAAATGGCAAGAAGATACAATCTGCCATCTCTTGTCGCAGATGGTGGATGGGGTAAAAAGGTTGAAGGTGGACTTTCAGGAGTGATGATCCCTGCTACTCAACTCACAGGAATTATGGGCGGATCAGACATCGTCACCGGAATGGGATCAGTTGATTCTGCTAAAGGAATCTCATTTGCACAGTTTATTATTGATTCCTACATGATGGATTGTAGTAAAAACTATTTACATGAAGTTCAAATATCAGAAGATAGGATTGGTCTGGACGCGGTTAAAGAAGTCGGGCATGGCCATGATTTTCTTACACATCCTCACACTCTGAACTATATGACTGGCGAGCTAACCATCTGGGAAAGAGAAAAACTTGACCTGTTGGAGATGAATGCCAATGAAATGCCTGCTGAAGCTAACAGAATAGTGAAGAGCATACTGGATAAGCATCAGGTTGAACCGCTTACAAATGATCTCATTAAAAAGGGCGATGCAATTATTGCGAAGTACGAAGATGTAGTGGGTGGTTAAGGTATTTGAATATCAAACGTGAGTTTATAAGACTGGCAAACAGATCAAGGATATAGTATCGGGTGATTATATCAATTGCAATTGAGGATTTTATATCCTGTAAAGTGGGTTTGGGCAAATTGTAAAATTAATCGTATGAAAAATATCCTAATCGTTTTCATTGTATCAATATTTTTTGGATGCAGCCAGCAGGAAGTACAGATCCCGGATCTAGCAGAAGGCTTTCGGAATCCAGCTAAAGAAGCCCGGCCTAGGGCTTACTGGAACTGGTTGAATGGAGATGTTACAAAAGAAGGATTGACCCGCGACCTGGAAGAGGCCAGGGATAAAGGACTGGGAGGACTGCTGATGTGGGATACGGAGGCCATGAAAAATCCGGACGGGTTTGTTCCTGCAGGTCCACCTTTCATGGGTGATGAGTCGGTCGGATTCATACATCATACCATTAATGAGGCAAAACGACTGGAAATGGACCTGGGACTGATCTGTGCCAGTGGATGGAATTCCGGCGGTACCTGGGTGCCCCCTGAAATGGCAAGTAAGAACCTTTTCTCTGCAGGTGTGATTGTTGCCGGTCCCGGTCAGGTCAGGCAGAAACTTCCATTCCCGGAGGTTCCCCTCGAGTGTCCGAAAGGAGATGACGGTCTGCCTCTCTGGTATATGGACGTGGTGGTCCTGGCATGGCCCGATTCGAAAGAGATGGTAATTCCCGATCTTTCCGACGTTATAAACCTTAACGATAAGTTTTGTGACGGGGAACTGGTATGGGAAGTTCCGGACGGGGACTGGCAGGTTGTAAGGTTTGTCTGCAGCAATAACGGTCAGCAGTTGATCGCCGCAAGTCCCAATTCAAAAGGCCTGTTCATTGATTTCCTTGATCCGGAGGCAACCCGCTTTCATTTTGAATACATCTTCGAAAGGCTGGGACTTCAGAAAGGGGGCGATCCCGGCTCCCCTCTAAAAACACTCGACGACGACAGTATGGAGCTTTATGAAGGTATTCAGTGGACCACGAAATTCAGTGATTGGTTTAAGGAACAGCATGGGTATGACCTTCTGCCCTGGTTGCCGGCATTGATGGGATGGACAATTAATAACGAGGATGACAGCGGGCGGTTTCAGTATGATTACAGGAAGACCGTTAGTGATCTCCTTATATTCAGCCATTATACAACAGGCACCAAATTATGTTCTGAATACGGGCTTGAACGTGTAGCTGAAGCGGGTGGACCCGGTCCTCCAGTCTGGGGAACCTGTCCTGTGGATGCGCTCAAAGCCCTGGGAAATGTGGATATTCCACGCGGTGAATTCTGGATGGGTAATCCAAGGAATCTTTTTCTGATCAAGGAGATAGCCAGTGCGGCACATATCTATGGCAAACCCTATGTGGATGCTGAATCGTGGACAACCTGGCGGCGTTGGAGAGACGGGCCTTTTGCACGTAAGGTGCTGGTGGATAGAGCCTTTTGCGAAGGGCTTAACCGGATCACCTATCACGGATACTCCCACTCACCCCTTGAGGAAGGATATCCGGGAAGAAGTTATCACGCTGGGGTAGACATGAATCCAAAGGTGGTGTGGTGGTCAAAAGCAAGGCCATTTATGGATTATCTCGGACGATGTTGCCACATGCTTCAACAGGGATTATATGTGGCGGATGTTGCCTATTATTATGGCGACCAGGCACCGAACTTTTGGCCTATGTACCATGATGTTCCTGAAAAGCCAGGGTTGAAAGGACTTGGAAGCGGGTATGAATACGATGTGGTAAATACCGATGTGATCATGAACCGCATGTCCGTTCAGGATGGAAGGATCACGCTACCGGACGGTATGTCTTACCGGATCCTGGTCCTGCCTGAGAAAAATGATATACCCCTGGAGGTTTTACAAAAAATGGAGAAGCTGGTTTCAGCAGGAGCATGCATCATTGGACCCAAACCATCCCATGTGCCGGGTTTTAGCGATTATGAAAAAAGGACAAAAGCACTTCGTAAACTGGCCGGAAAAATGTGGGGAGATTGCAATGGTACTAGCACCAAGGTAAACAGCTATGGCAGGGGAAAGGTAGTCTGGGGATATACACCTCAGCAGTGGCTTGAACTTGAGTCCGTAGGTCCCGATTTTTTATGTCAGGATTCAGAACTTGCCTCAGACTTCGATTTTATTCACCGGCAAACAAAGCATTCGGATATCTATTTTATTAGAAATAAAACCACGAATCCTGTAAGCACTCAATGCCTTTTCCGGGTATATAACCGGACACCCCGGATCTGGGATCCCACGGATGGAAGCATAGAGAAACAGTTCGTTTACAAGACGGGGGATGGCGGAACCAGTCTTCCTGTTCGCCTGCCTCCGGGAGGCTCGGTTTTCGTAGTCTTTGATAAGGATGTTGGTTCAGGTTCTTTTGCATCAATAATACGGAGAGATGAAGAAAGTTATCCCGACCTGCCCAAAGAAAATATGGTGGCTGTGACAGACAATAGTGCCACCATTCTATGCTGGCAGAATGGAAGCTATTTGCTCACCGGAAGAGAAGGGCAGGAAGAATTGATTCAGGTGAATGATGTGCCTGCTCCTCATGTACTCGGGGGTGACTGGCATGTGGAATTTGATCCGGAATGGGGTGCCCCTGCAGAAGTCAGGTTGGCAGAACTTATTTCATGGACAGATTTTGCCGACGAGGGGGTAAAGTACTATTCAGGAACCGGGAGCTATCATAAAACATTTGATGTGCCGGAAGAGTGGCTTGGGTCAGAAAGGCATGTTCATCTGGATCTGGGCGATGTATATGAACTGGCTGAGATATATGTGAATGGTCAGTCAGCCGGTATTGTATGGAAGCCGCCCTTCCGGGCTGACATTAGCTCGTTTCTCAAACCGGGGAATAACCAGTTGAAGATCGAGGTGATGAACCTCTGGATCAACCGGCTTTCCGGTGACATGAAGCTCCCGGAACATAAAAGGTTTACCAGGTCCAATATAAAATCTGATTACTCAACATATTACTCTCCTGCTGAACCATGGCATGAAGAAACTTCCGGATTGCTGGGCCCGGTGAGATTGCTGTCTTCACTGCAGGTTCTGGTTAATTCAGACAAGCGCAAGGGGACTAGGTAATTTGAGAGCTATGGCTAAGTAACAGGCTTAAGACAGGTCATCGAAGTTTGTTATTGGTAGTTTATAGTTGGTGTACTAAGAGTGCCCTTATCATCAGTGTACTCTTATTTTGCTTTTCATCAGTTAGATATCTTTCTTTTTCTTAATTTGTTTGAGCATTATCCCTTAGATGGGTAAGGCCAAAATACCTTTGTGTTACAAATGGACATTTGCTACGATGATAAAAAGAATGACGCTTGTTTTGATGGGAATTCTGCTCATTTCTTGTGGAACTTCTGCTCAGGAACAGTCTTTTACGAGACAGGACACCCTTAGGGGAAGCATAACGACAGAGCGCATCTGGTGGGATTTAAGCTACTGCCATTTGAGCATCAGTGTTCATCCGGGCGATAGTAGTTTTACAGGCAACAACCTGATCGGATACAGAGTGCTTGAGCAGGATAGCCTGATGCAGATCGACCTTCAGCCCCCTATGGAGATTCACAAAGTATCTCAGGATGGAAAGGAACTGGACTTTATCAAAGACGGGAATGCCTGGTACATCAAGTTAAAGGCCGAACAAAAGCAGGGAGATATTAAATATTTACTGGTTGAATTTTCAGGCTTACCCAAAGTAAGCAAAAGGCCTCCCTGGGATGGAGGAGTGAGCTGGGGAAAGGACGATAATGGCAATCATTTTATAGCAACTGCAAATCAGGGCGAGGGTGCCAGTTTATGGTGGCCCTGCAAGGATCATCCCTACGATGAGCCCGACAGCATGCTGATCAGTATTACTGTTCCTGACCCCTTAATGAATGTCTCCAATGGCAGGTTACGCAATCTTGAACACCACGAAAACGGTACAAATACTTCCCACTGGTTTGTTTCAAATCCGATTAACAAATATGGAGTAAATATCAATGTGGGGGACTATATCCACTTTGGGAATGTGTATAATGGAGAAGAAGGCAAGCTTGATTGCGACTATTGGGTTCTTCCTTACAATGAAGAAAAGGCAAAAGAGCATTTCAAACAAGCACATCTCATGCTGGAAGCCTTTGAATACTGGTTCGGTCCCTATCCTTTTTACGAGGATGGATACAAGCTGGTAGAGGTTCTTTACCCCGGGATGGAACATCAAAGTTCAGTCACCTATGGCAATGGCTATAATAACGGATATGGCGGAAGGGATGTCAGCAGTACAGGATATGGAATGAAATTCGATTTTATTATAGTTCATGAGTCCGGACATGAGTGGTTTGCAAACAGCATAACAAATTGGGATTTGGCAGATATGTGGATTCATGAAAGCTTCACTGCCTATTCAGAGAGTCTTTTTGTGGAATATTTCTGGGGGAAAGAGGCCGGTGCAGCCTATTGCAGGGGAACCCGTCTGAACATTTCGAACGATCGCCCCATCATTGGCCAATATGAGGTGAATCACATGGGATCGGGCGATATGTATGCAAAAGGTGCCAACATGCTTCATACACTTCGACAGATAATTAACAACGACGAGCAATGGAGACAAATCCTCAGGGGCCTGAACAAAGAATTCTATCATCAGACGGTAAAAACGAAGCAGATTGAAAATTATATAAGTGAGAAATCAGGACTCGATTTACAGTCGTTTTTTCACCAGTACCTGAGGGATACCCGCATTCCTGTCTTTGAATATGCCCTTCTGGATGGAAAGTTGATTTATCGCTGGGGCAATTGCGTGAAAGGATTCCGGATGAAACTAAAGGTATACATCAACGGACAGGAACACTGGATCCAGCCCCTTCAGAAATGGCAGGATCTGGAGCTCGAAGAGCCCATCAAAGAAATTCAAATCGATCATGATTTTTATGTTGGGACACTTCATGCAATTGAAGCCGAAACAGTAAAATGAATGTAAGCCAGAATGCGACTCGATCAATGATGAACTGTAAAAACTCTTCTTTTCTCCCGGGAATCATAATTTTGGTGCTTGCATTTTCGGGATGTATTAGCTGTGTTACCTTACCAGGGGACAATGAACAAGCCCTTCCCAATATACTTATTGTTACAGCGGATGATCTGGCATACAATTCGGTTGGTGCTTTTGGATGCAGAGTACCCGGTATAACTCCGAACATAGACTGCCTGGCAGGAGAGGGAATCAGGTTCACCCATGCCCACGTCAATACTTCCGTATGTCAGCCCTGCAGACAATCGTGGCTCACCGGACGCTTTCCCCACAACAATGGAGCCGAAGGCTTTGAACCCATTGATGGGGATGTTCCCACCCTCCCCGAACAATTAAAAAAGATCGGTTATGTAAATGGCATTCTAGGAAAGGAGATCCATCACCAACCCGTGGATCGTTTTTTCTGGGATTATATTCCATTTATAACAGAACCGGACTCTGTGTGGCGAAAGGGACATTCCCGGGATCCGGATTTATTTTATCGTTATTCTGAACAGTTTTTCAATCATGCCTTAGATCAGGGAAAACCCTTTTTTCTGATCGCCAATTCACACGATCCGCACAGGCCTTTTGCAGGTAGCCGCAGCGACACCCTTACCTGGGGAGACAACATGCCGCCTGTTACAAGGCAATTCACTCCGGATGAGATCGAAATGTTAGGCTACCTGCCCGATATCGGGAAAGTCCGCAGAGAGGTGGCCCAGTATTATGGCAGTGTTTACCGCTGCGACCAGAATATAGGTGCGGTACTCAGGGCCCTTAAGGAAAGTGGACTGGAAGAAAATACCCTGGTCATCTTTCTGAGTGATCATGGGGCAGCATTCCCTTTCTCCAAGGCGCAATGTTACCTGAATAGTTCCCGTACCCCTTTAATCGTGAAATGGCCCGGAACAATTCCCCCCGGATCGGTGAATTCCAGCCACTTTGTAACAGGGATCGACCTGATGCCGACGCTTTTGGAAATAGCCGGACTTCCACTGGTACCGGATCTTGATGGGCGAAGTTTTCTCCCCCTGCTGCGCAACGAAGAACAGATAGACAGGGAGTATGCTTACAGTTCCTTCTACCAGATTTTTGCCAGAATACGATATCCTATGCGTTGCGTGCAGAATAAGGATTTCGGGTATATCTATAACTTCTGGTCAGATCAGCAACTGGAGATCAGTGGGGATGCTACAGGGGGGCTTACATGGCGGGCCATGGTAGAAGCAGCTGAAAGGGATCCGGAGATTGCTGCGCGGGTTGAATTATTTAAATACCGGGTGCCCGAGGAATTCTATAACTTTAAAGATGATCCCGACGGCCTGAACAACCTGGTCCATGATCCGGCATATGCCCATGAGCTTGATAAGTTCAGGAAGCAGATGTTGAAAATGATGGAGCGGTATAAGGATCCGGCCGTGGAGGCATTCAGGAATAGGGATCAGACAGGCGTTATGGAAGAGTTTATGGAGCAGCAGAGAGAAAAGGCTAAAAATACCAGGCCCGTGGAAAAGTTTTAAAGCCGTACGCATGTATAGGCTTCTGATGAAAGTGTCAATTTAAACGCAATGATATGTATAAATGTATTCTTTCAATCGTCGTATATTTTTCCTTTGGGATAGCTGTACTCTTTGCACAACAGGAACAAAGTTATGACCCCTGGATCTGGGTGTCAGAGCCCCCTGAGGATTGCCCCTTTGAACAATCCACTGAGATTGTGGGTGTCGCATTGACAGAGAACTATCGGCATTATAAACTTGAGAATGGTTATTCCTTTGCAGATACCTGGTATCCCACCTGGGCTGCCAATGATACCATGTACTCACCCTGGACCGATGGCAGATGTCCCCGGCTGGATGGTTCCTGGGATCACTCTCAATCGGGTCACCTTAATTACGACAAGGAACAGGTGTATACCAATGAGGGAAAGATAGGTATGCAGGCCACAACAGGACAGGCGGTTATGGTTGGTGATGACCCTCTGAACATGCATATCTACAGCCTTGGCAAATATAACGGCGATCCGGCGCCTTACAATGGACGTTATCCATGTGGAAGTCTGGTTTACAATGGAATCTGGTACTATGGCACCTACTGCCTGGCACCGGCAGGTACTGCAAATATCGGAGGATTTGATTACAATTGGCCCTGGCTCGGACCACTGGTTGGATTTCGTACCTCAACAGATTATGGCAAAAGCTGGCAGGATACGCCACATACCCCTGAAAATTCTCTTTTCGGAGAAACCGGTATGTGGGGGTATCCGGTGAAGATGGGGGCACCTCATTTTGTAGATTTTGGTAAAAATATGGAGTATTCACCGGATGGTAAGGCTTATCTGGTTGGTATGGGTGCGGAAGTTAATGACCTTATGCCGCGAGAGGCCAACCTGAGTTGGATCAGTGGAGACCAGATTTATATGTGCCGGGTTACGCCTTCCATTCAAAATATGAACGATATGTCAAAATATGAATATTTTGGAGGGCATGACGAGAAGGGTTCAGCCATCTGGACAGCTGACTTTAAGGAGATAAAACCACTGGTGGACTGGAACGACAATTGCGGATGCGTTACAATGACCTATAATGCACCCTTAAAAAAATATCTTCTAACCATCACCGATGGTTGGCCAACAGTAGCAAAAATGAACTCCTACATTCTGGAGTCTGACAATATTACGGGTCCATGGAAGCTGGTATCCTACATGAAGGATTTTGGTGAGCAGGCATACTTTTTGAATTTCCCAGGCAAATTTATTTCAGAGAATGGCAAATCTCTATGGCTATGTTACTCGGGGAATTTCGCAATGGGATGGAACGATATGAAGATCAGCTCATTTCCCCCGGGAAGTGATTATGGATTGGTCATGCAGGAGATGATTCTTCTGGATAAACGCAGCTACAAAAAAATTGTGAATAACCCGGTTCCGGAGGCGGATTGATCGGTCATCCCTTCAACGGAGATTCTGTTCTGTGAGTGGTGCTAGCCCTGGATGAGGGCTTACTGCAGGAATCCCATATAATCATCATACCTTTCCCTTAAGAGATTTTTGACATCCATGTGGTTCGGATCCTGCGCCAGGTTTTGCAATTCCAGCATATCATCTCCCAGATGATATAGTTCTTCCACCTCCGGTTCCACGTTCACATAGCGGATATATTTCCAATCCACGGAACGTACACCCCTGCTGTCGGGGATCGGGTTCTCTGCATCGACGATACCCACGTGTTCCATAAAGAAGTCTGATCTTGTTTGACCTTGATACCCTGAAAGGTATGGGAATAGACTTATGCCATCCATTTCATCCGGGATGGTGATCCCTGCCATATCCAGGATGGTTGGTGCAATATCTATGTTCAGAGCAAGTTGCTCAAGCTTGCTGCCCTGCATGGAATCCAGGATGCCGGGTCCGCGAAATATGATGGGGATCCGTATGGATTCTTCATACAGGAGCCATTTTCCTCCCAGACCATGTTCGCCCCATAAATAGCCGTGGTCCGAGAGAAAAATAACGACGGTGTTCTCATCCAGTTCCAGGTCCTGCAGGCTCTGCATGATCTTTCCCACCGACCGGTCCAGGCTTTTTACACAGCGCAGGAAATTCTTTTCAAAACTGTCTTTCGTGGCCTCGTCTTTTCTCTCATCAAAGTAGCACCACCTGTTCAGTGATTTTTCCATCACATGTGGCGCCATGGCTTTATAAGCCTCCGGTGTATCCGTTTCTCTTTTGGGGATTTGCACATCTTCGTACAGGCCTTTATCCCGCTTATCCGGCTGGTAGGGGTGGTGGGGGGATTTATAGCAGACCGTAAGACAGAAGGGCTGCCCTGTTGTACAGGATTCGAGGAACTCCCTGGCTTTTATGGCCAGCCATTCCGCATTGTGGATCTTCCCGCTGTCGGTATCATGAAAGTACACGCCCTGTGTCATCCATGCATTAAAGACATCAAAAATCTCATCTGTGCCTTCCGTACTCATTCCCCATTTACCCAGAATCCCCGTCTTATATCCCCGGTCTTGCAGCGCCGCCGGGTAAGTTTTACTGATTACTTCCGGATGCAGAGGGGTTCTGAAATGGTTCATGCCATGGGTGCTGGCATACCTTCCGGTCATAATACTTGCTCTTGACACAGCACAAATGGGAGTAGTGACAAATGCATCCGTGAAATACACACCATGTTCAGCCAGCCTGTCCAGGTGCGGGGTATGCAACTCGGGGATCAAGGGATGATCTGCATAGCTCAGCTGGTCCCATCTCTGATCATCGGAGATCAATACCACGAAATTAGGTCTCCGTGGTGTTTCTGCCTGGTTTCTGCATGCATGGAGGCTGAGACCTACAAAGCAGATGATCAGAATTTTACTGCTTAAGAGGGTCATTGAATGACATGCACGCATACCTCGAGTTTTATGGAGTAATAAATAAAAATAGCACAATAAAATTTACTATTTTTCTAAAGCGCTGAGTTCTGCATGAATTCAAGGTCATTACACCGGTCTTAACTAAAACAACATCATGTGCACCGAACAAAAACCAGGCAGTCCGCTCCTCCGGATATGGATCATGTTCTTTTGCATCTTTGCGACAATAACAAGCCTTGCTCAATCCGGGACCACGATGATCAGTAGCTGGTCCTTTGATGCGGAAGATGGGCGCCATTCATTCGATGACATCCAGCAGAAGAAGGATTCCATTTACGGAAGTTTTGAATATGTGCCCGGCGTATCAGGAAATGCCATAAAACTGGATGGTTTTCGAACCTTTATAAAAAGGGACCGGTACGATTTGAGTAATCTGAAGAGCGCATTTACTGTGGAGGCCTGGATTGCACTGGCAAGGTATCCCTAGTCCTGGGCACCTGTGGTGGATTGTTCATATGAGAGACTGAAAGGATTCTTTTTTGGAATTGGTCCCGAGGGACATGTGGGTTTCAAAACTGCTGCGGGCAATACCTGGCATGAGCTCATCACCGATATAAGTATCCCTTTGAGGGAGTGGACCCATGTGGCTGCAGTATTTGAAGCTGGCAATAAAATAACTGTCTTCATTAACGGGGCAGAGTCGGCGTCTGTGGAGATTACAGGAAATTTTGTCCCGCAGTGGGATGGCTCGCTCACCATTGGCCGGAACAAGGAGCCACAGACATGGCATGAACCCCAGTTTACCACAGATAGCGCATATTTCTTTCTGGACGGGATTCTGGACGAAATAAGAATAAGCGGGACATCCAAAACAGTGGAGGAGATCAGCACAGGGCTAGCCTCCGTAAAAGAGCTGCCTGTTCCGGCACTTAGCCACCGGGATTTTTTACCTAAGGGTCCTGCCGGATCCGGAAGCTTCGGGGCCTTCTATACCCGGCTGAACTACTATAAGGAATGGGATGATCTCTGGCGGGTAAGTGAGGTGCCGGATCTGTTTGTTCGATTTGAACAGTCACCGGTTCAGCTGGTATTCTGGAGGGGAACCAGCTTCAATCCCTGCTGGGTGACCGAAAATGACATCTGGTACACGAATGAGTGGCTTGAAACATGGGGCAGCGATGTGGTAAGCTGCGCCGAACCGATCATGGACAGGCACTGCAGGTATTCCCATGTAAGGCTCATTGAAAATACGGATGCCCGAGTGGTGATACACTGGCGTTATGCACTTTCCGATGCTTTATATGATTTTGTAGCCCTTAGTGATGATGGCAGGGGAGAGTGGTGCGATGAATTTCATATCATCTATCCTGACCAGGTGGGTGTAAGGAAAATGGAACTGCATTTCTCCAGACCCGAACGCCGGCACGACTGGGTGGAACAGATCGTGGTCCTGCCTCCGGGAAAATATCCTGAGGATGTCATTGAAAGGGAAAGTATCTCGCTTGTGAATATGTCAGGAGAAGTGCAGAAATATTCCTGGGATAAGGAACCTGAAATACCCATGCCTGAACCTGAAGGAGCCAATATGTCATATGTACATCTAAAGTCCACCTACCGACCCTTTTTCATTTTACCGCCCGATCCTGTCGAAACAGTCGAAGGGACATGGGATTCACCCTATTTCCGAAGCTATGCATCCCATATGGCAAGTACCAGGTATCGGCCTGATCCAGTGCCTTCTGCATACGGATGGTGGGATCATTGGCCTGTGGCCCAGATACCCGGGGATGGCAGGTGGGTGATCACACCAGACCGCCCCAGCCATTTTAACCTGACCACATTCGTGCAATGGAAGGATTATGAATACACCGACCGTAAGCGCACCAGGATCATGCTGCAGGGAATGACAGATAAGAAAGCCGGAGAGCTGGTTCCCCTGGCCAGGTCCTGGCTGCATGCACCGAATATGAAAATTACTTCTGAGTCCTATAGGGGGGGGATATATGATCAGTCGGAAAGAGCTTACCTCCTTGAAGCAATGGATCCAACAACTGCGACCCCATGTTCCTTTGTGCTGGAGGCATCTGAAGATTCCCCCCTGATTAATCCGGCCATCATCATTAAGAACTGGGGCAGCCAGCCGGCCTCCTGCAACATCAATGGCTTACCTTTGACAGATGGTAAGGAATTCAGACAGGGGATACGGAAAGGTACCGACGGCGAGGATCTGATACTGTGGATTAAGCTGGAGGAAGAGAAGCCAGTGAATATAAAACTGAACAAATGAAACCATCTTTGCCATCGATCCTGCATCTAAGCCTTGCTCTGGTATTATTAATCCTGTCAGGGTCATGCAGCCGGACAGAAGAGCAGCAAAAATCCAATATCGTGTTCATTCTGATGGACGACCTGGGGTGGACAGATGTGGGGTACATGGGATCTGACTATTACGAAACACCCCATATCGACAGATTGGCCGGTGCGGGGATGATCTTTACCCAGGCCTATGCCAATGCTGC
>Ga0164315_10001214_pt1 | contig 19296 bp, 10 predicted proteins | sample GuaBasSedimGuay6_FD_113737 | JGI IMG/M metagenome (GOLD analysis project Ga0164315, IMG submission 113737) | Subseafloor sediment microbial communities from Guaymas Basin, Gulf of California, Mexico - Guay6, Core 4569-2, 0-3 cm | ecosystem: Environmental > Aquatic > Marine > Hydrothermal vents... | reverse complement strand
GTGCATCGCATCGGGCGAACCGCACGAGCAGGTCAGGAAGGCCACGCAGTGTCGCTGGTGTGCGTTGATGAACTAAAGCTCCTTCGGGATATTGAAAAACTGCTTGGTACAGATATTGAGAAGGTCAATCTACCTGGCTACGACATCGACCCCAGCATCAAAGCCGAGCCTATTGTCAACGGTCGCGGCCGCAACAATGCCGGCAATCGCGGGAATGGCGCACGAGGCAGAGGCCGAGCCGGGACAGGCGCTGGCAAGCCCGGCGCTCGTGGTAATCGCAATGGCGGGCTAAGAGCACGTTCAGGTGGTGGTAACCTGCGCGCCGGCTAACTATTCCTTTTGGATGCCCCGGCCAGCGTTGTTTTCACCGGGGCAGTAATCTACGCCATGAAAGAATGTAACCAGTGCGGTAAATGTTGTCTTCAGTACAGTGATGGTGGTTTATCTACTACCGCTGAAGAAATCGAGAGCTGGGAGATATTTAATCCTGCTATAGCTGAATATGCCGTCAATGGAAAAATTTGGATGGACCCTGTTAGTGGGGAGCAACTGACTTGCTGCCCCTGGCTGGAAGTGCTGCCAGGACGTCCTGGCTCGGGGTCGATCAAGTATGAGGATGGGGGCATTTTGGCTTGCCTGGCTGTGTTGTGAATGAGGGAAACCTGGGCAGGTACCTGCTCAGATCCATAGTTGCAATATTATAAATGCGATACAGATTAATGCGCCGCTAGCGGGCAGCGATAGTTGCGTTAACGTGCGCTGGTTGGAGCGCCAGTTCAAAGTCAGCAGCGCTGCGTTGACCAGTGTGAAAACACAGAGGATAAACAGGCTGGTCATCTTTGCCAGGGTTATCAGCGGCAGCATCAGGGCAAAGACCATCACGCCGGAGCCCACCAGTAAAGTGGCGATGATCGGAGTCTGGGTGTGCTCGTGTACTCGTGCCAGCACTACAGGCACCATGCCGCGTTTTCCCATACCATAGAGAACGCGCGCGCACATAATAATTTGCAACAGCGCACCGTTTATCACGGCGACCATGCTGATCACTGCCATGGCGCTAACGGGGAATCTCGTGTTGCGTTCTACAATCAACGCCAATGGCGCTTTGTTACCCGCCAGTTCCTCCAGGGGGACTGCTGCAACGGCACAGAGAGCGACCAATACGTAGAGGCTAGAGGTGATAATCAGGGCGAGCACAATACCGCGGAACATATTTTTTTCAGGGTTTTTAACCTCTTCGGCCATATTGACCATGTCTTCAAAGCCAATAAATGCGTAGAACGCGATAAATGCTCCGGCACCAATGCCGGACCAAGCTGGTAACGACGTCGGCATGAAATATTGCTGTGGTCGATCGAGCAGCGACGGCAGGGAATCGAAGCTGGCCCAGATAACCACTGCGATACCAAATAATTCTACAATAGACGTAGCCACTGCAACACTGACTGATTGCCTGACACCCCATGCAGCGAGGACCGTGAGGCTGCCGACCAATAAAATTATCATCACCGCATCGGGAAGTGATACCAGGATTGCAAAGTAGCCAGTAAAGCCACGGGCGATGGTAGCCGCAGATATGATTCCGCTAAACACAATGGTCAGGCCCACCAGCCTGGATAGGTGGGTTGAAGCAAATGCTTCCTGTACGTAGACAGCTTCACCGGCACTGTAGGGGAAGCGCCGTGCCAGATGTCGATAGGAGTAGGCACTGAAGCTCACCACGACGGCTGCTACCAGAAATGCCAGCGGGGTAAAAGAGCCACTGACCAGTGCGACCTCGCCCAGCAGCACATAGATACCTGCCCCCAGAATCGTACCCACGCCATAGAGGGTGATCTGAGTGAGAGACAGTGTACGTTTTAACGGTGTTGCCATCAGGACGACTGTACGCTGGTTAGAAGAGCAAATAAGTATAAGACAAACAAACAGGGTATGGTGGGCAATTTTCTTTCAAAATTCCAATACTTTACAGGGCAATTTAACTATGGCCGAGTTAATCAAGAAATTTGATGTGCACCCATATCAGATTTCTGATTGGAAGAAACAACTGTTGGGTGGGGCGCCCGATGTTTTCGGCGACTAGTGTACCTCGTCACTCATAATGTAACATTATGAGTGACGAGGTACACTAGTCAGAGCCGCTGGTTTTTTTCAATCGCTCAGCCTCATCCCGTAGTTTGAATTTCTGAATCTTGCCCGTGAGTGTTTTTGGCAGCTCTTCAACAATTTCCAGCTGTTCAGGCCAATATTGTTTGGCCATTTGACTCTCTTTCAGGTAAAGCTTCATTGCGTCTAGTGAGAAATTTGTGCCTGGCCTTAGTGTAACAAAAAGACAGCCACGCTCACCCAACCTGGGATCGGGTACACCGACCAAGGCAGCATCCTGTATTGACGGGTGCTTGTAGATCAGGTTTTCAACTTCAACTATCGGCACATTTTCGCCACCTCGAATCAGGATATCTTTCAAGCGGCCAGTGATTCTTATAAAGCCATCTTCGTCCATTCGAGCCAGGTCGCCAGTGCTGAACCAGCCATCAGCATCGATGGCCGCTGACGTTAACTCTTGCTGTTTCAGGTAACCACAAAAATTATAGGAACCACGGGTCTGCACCTCGCCCTCTTCTCCGCGAGGCAGTTCATTTCCGTTATCATCAACAATGCGCAGATCAACACCCGGCTGGACAACACCGTCAGTGCCAAAAATCTTCTCTTCAGAATCACCAGGCCCACAAACAGTTACCGCCAGGTTTTCGGACATTCCATAAACACCATATACCTCGCAATGCAGCTTCTTTCTCGCATCCTCAGCCACCACGCGAGGTATCGGCGCGCCACCAGTAACAAAGGTCTTAAAATGAGTCGTATCGGTGTGTGCCAGCGCAGGTGCAGCTGTCATATCAGAGAGGAAAGGCGTTGATGCCATTGTAAAGTGAATCTGTTCGTCATGTACAATCTGTATTGCCCGATCCGCATCCCAAACATCTTGATAGACCACTTTGCTTCCCAGATACATTGGAATTAAAACTCCCACCAAAAATCCCGTTTGATGCGCAAGAGGTGAGCTCATCAAAATATTGTCATTTTCGCTCAATGAATAACGTTTTATAAAGTTTTCAGTGCAGGCCAGCAGAGTATTTGATATCTGCATAACGCCTTTGGGACTGCCTGTAGTGCCGGAAGTAAATAGTAGCTGAGTGACATTGTTTGGATCCAGTTTGCACTGCTCAAATAGAGCAAGTCGATCGGATTTTTTCTCCTTACTGGGGGATAATAGCTTTTCCTCAAAAGAACCCGGGTTTTCCTGCCCACCAATGGTTAATACATGCTCAAGACTTGGCAGCTGAGAGCTAATCTCTTCCATCATATTGGGATAGTTAAATCCACGAAAGCTCTCTGCCACCACGGCCACCTTCGCTTCAGCAAACCCCATCATGTAGGATACTTCCCGATGCCTGTAAATCGGCATCAGTGGATTCATTGCTGCGCCCACTCGAACAGAGGCTAAATACAAAGCCAGAAATTCCCACCAATTAGGTAACTGAGAGGCAATGACATCCCCAGGCTTGACACCCAGATTGATTAACCCAAGCGCGATATGGTCAACATACTGACCAAGTTGGTGATAAGTCAGCGTTTCTCTCAGACCAGTTTCACTCTTGTGATCTACCACCGCGATATTATCAGGACGATTCAATACATGTTGATCGAAATAATCCAGGAGGGTCCTGTTTTTCCAGAAACCGGCCTTTGTCATTGCATCAATACGAGTTTGCGAAAGAAACGGGCTAACTGCCATAGATCTTACTCCCGAAAGAATTAGTCGAACATAAAGTTTAACATGGAAAACTCAGTTGAATCATAACCCCCTACACAACCGCCTGACGCACCCAGGAAACTTGAAAAAGCGCTTCATCAGCGCGACACCCAGGCCACTGCCCTGGTGGGCAGCGTCCACCCCGATGATGGGGAGATACCAGCAGTTGTCATCATCAAGATGGAGGTGCCATTAGTGGCGGGGTAGAGGTGGCTATTTCAACCTCACACGGCCCGAACAGCTACATCATTGTATAACCACCACTCACGCTAAGTGTCTGCCCCGTAATATGGCTTGCTCGACCTGAGGCCATAAATACTACGGCATCGGCAACTTCACTCGCCTTTCCAACCTTCCGCAGCGGATACGCTTTGGCCGCTTTGACCTGTGCGTCCGGAGTAAAAACATCCAGCATTTCACCAGACCACAGGCTGTTATCACCAACTGCATCTTTACCTTCAGGTATGGTCAAACCGGGGCAAACAACATTCAAGCGGACACCAGACTTACCTAACTCTCTGGCCAACGTCTTGGTCAGGGCAATGACGGCCGCTTTACAACCGGCATAGACACCTTCCCTGAACTCCCCCATTCTTCCAGCGTCAGAACCCAAGCTGACAACAACACCCTCATTTCGCTCCACCATTTGGTCCAGAACCGCTCTGGTGCAATTGATCATTCCCATATAGTTGATAGAAATTCCCTTCTCCCACTTCTCTCTCTTTTCAGCCATAAAAAAGTCATCAACCCACCAACCTACATTGTTGGCCAGAACATCTACCTGGCCGAAGGTATCGGTGGCTTGCTTAACCATCGCCAAAACCTGACTGTTATCAGTGATATCGGTCTTGACATAAATAGCCTGAACTCCCTTTTTCTTGACCTCCTCAAGTACCAGATTTCCCTGGCTCTCATCCATATCCGCTATGACCACATTGGCCTTCTCATCGGCAAAGCCATGGCTGATTGCCCGGCCTATATTTGATCCACCACCAGTGACAATGACTGTCTTTCCTGCCAATTGTAAATCCATTACCAACTCCTGAAATTAGTTTATTTTGGATTTCGTCAAGGCTTTATCAAAATTTCACTTGCCGAAACCGCCATAGACGATAACACGTTGGTCGAAATATGGTAGTGGAACACCTCACCAGAGACGGCGAAAGCTTACCAAGTATAAGACAAACAACCGGGGTATGGTGGGCAATTTTCTTTCAAAATTCCAATCGCTGAACCTGAAAATATGGCGAGGTGCCTGGGTCAGAGGAGTTATAATGTTCAAATGCTGATTTTGTGTTGTAAGGTGGGCCGGCCTGACTCATCTGGGTCATGTAGTCGTGCAGGGATGAACCCCTGTGTGTCAACCTGATCCCATACACACCCTGTTTGGGATCAGGTTGACACACAGGGATTCAGAGTGAGTATTTTTGTTGGTTATTTTTTAGCCCGGTTTTTTACCATATCAATGGTTTTGTGTTTTTCTGTTGCAGAGCTAGAATAATTATTCAAAACTAAATTACTATCAGCAAGGGATTGAAGTGAGAATGCCAGACCATGGCATTGTAAACAAACATCTCGAATCATTTTTGAATTAGGTCTTAAATTTGCATTTTGATTATGATTAACCAAAATTCTATTTAGGCCATTTTTCCTGATTTTTAATCGTGGTAAATGGCAGGTGGCACAAGATACACCAGACCCGGCTGGTAATTCTCCAGATAGTTCTTTTAGCCAGAGCTGATAATGTGGTGAAGTAATATAGGCTTTGCTATGAGTGTCGTCATGACAGTCTAAACAGGCACTGACTGCGGCTTTTCTGGTATTGTAATCATGAGCAAAGTGACAAGTGTTACAAGTCAGTTTTTTATCATGTGCCTGTTGTTTCATAGGAATTCTAGCTAGGTCTGGCTGCATTGGTGATAAACCTGCGGCGAGCCGCATGCCATGCTTTCCTTTATAGAAATTTTTAGCCTCTTCAGTGTGACAATCCTCACACACTTTCAGGCTTGGGGTGTCAGTCCATTTTGCTGTGACCGAACCCTTTGTTTTATCATCAGTTTTATGACAATGCGTACAATTGACACCTGCTTCGGCGTGACCACTTTTGGCCCATTGCTTGATGATTTGTATGTTAGGTACTAAATTGCTTGCATCCTGATCTTTTATAGACAGGTTTTTGGCGGCAATAAGGGGCAGCTTTTTCCGAGTAAGTTCAGCGATATTACGTAATGGAACAACTGTAGATGATAAAGTGCTATTTTCATCAAGATGTTTTTTTACAAAATCTTCGTATAATGCAGTGTTATCATGATAATTATGGCAACCGGATGCACTGCAATCTTCCGCAGATAGGCCTTTATGACTAGGTCTTTCTTCCTCTATATCATCATGGCAAGCAAAACAATAGTCAGTAGGTACTGAAACAGTTTTTCCACTATTCTTAGTATCTAGATGTTCTGCATGACAGCTTACACATTTCTTGGCATTTATTTTTTCAAGCATGGCATATGACCGTGGATCATTAAATACCTTTTTAGCGTGAGAATCTGAAGCTTCCTTAAGTGCATCGCCGTGACAATCCAGACAAGCTTTTTGTTTAACGCCATCAAGCGGGGTATGACAAAGATCACAAGCCAATTCAATTTGATGATGCGCTGAAGAGGTTTTTCCTGGCAAAAAACTTTGTTTATTCGGACCAAACATTTCGACTGATAAATATCCAATCACAGCCAACATGAAGAACAGTCCAGTAAATTTATAATTTAGTATTTTAAATAACATTCGAAAGTTTTTTGTTAGATTAGAAATAATAGACGGAGGAAATGTGAGCAATTAAAAGGCCTGTTAAGATCCAGACCAAAACAATATGGACTCTGGATAATAAGGCTCGACTGTTTCTAAACATGGCACCAAAAAAAGCGCCTTCTATTAAGACGAGACTACCTAGCAAAGCACCACTAGTCATGGTGATAAAGTAAAATACACTAAATTGAAAATTAAAATTATGGCCTAAACTAAAATTAGTATGTGTAAGGAGTATAAGAATTGATAGTACCAGTAAGGCAACATGTATAGCACGCCAAAAATAAAAACTGGCAAATTGTAGCCATTTCCATCGCTTATTAGCCGTGAGAACAAAGCTGAGAGCCATAAATGTTAAAACAACATATCCAGTCACTTGTTGCCAACCATTATCAAACAGCAATAGAGATAAATAATTTTTATTCTGGATAGTGGAGGGCGTAGCAATGGATGGTAATAAAAAACCGGCAGAAAAAATGACTGCCAGTAACATAAAGAAAAATAAAGTACTTTTTAACGGGGAAGCTAGAGGTTCTGCTTCATTTCCTGTCAATAAGGCTAAAAAAGGTTTGCATGTACCGCAACCTAAGGCTGCGCCAGTACGTTCACTTATTTTTTTTACTGAATTACAGCCCTCTTTTATGGCAATTCCCACTTCACCCTTGGTAACCGCTCCACAGGTACATAACATGGTTGAATTAGGCCATTCACTGGGGTCAGCTAAGGCCACTGATGGCCACAAAGAACCCGTTTGTGCAAAATGATAACGATGCCACGGCCAGACTCTTATATTTTTATCAATAGCTTCTTGCACTTTTGCTATCTCAGGCCAGTCTCCTAAAGCAGTTGCACCGACAAGCCGTCCTTTTTTAAGAAAAACCTCTCTAAACTTAATAGCGGTATCATCTTCAAAAACAAATTGTTCAAGACCTTGCTTATTTAATTTGATCTTTGCCAAAGAAAAAACTGGTAAATGTTTAACTTTAACTCGCAAAGATCGAGCAGACCCTTTGTACTTTTCAATATTATTATTCAGAATATTGTTAACAGCAATTGTTGCTTGCTCAATACCTGGGGCAATCAAACCATAAGTTTCACCATGATGTTCAGCACATTCACCAATAGCATATATAGCTGGATCAGTTGTTTGTAAATAGTCGTTAACCTGAATACCTTTTCCCGTACCTAGTCGTGCATCAACGGCCAGGCTAGTATTTGCAATAATACCAGCACAAGAGATAAGGTTGTCACAAAGAATAAGTTCACCATCTCGCAAGCGTAAGCTTCTTATATCATTATCCCCAATAAACTCATCAATTCCTGAGTTCAAAATAACTTTAATACCAGCTTTGTGCACTTGTTTCAGTAAAAAGGCAGAAGCAACGGCGTCCAGTTCCTTATTAATCAGGTGCTTATTCTTATGTAGGATGGTGACTTCTGCTTTTGGGTTTTGTGCTTTTAATGCAAAGGCTACTTCAACCCCTAAAACGCCACCGCCAACAACAACAGTATTTGAACTTTGTACTACATGCGTCATTAAGTCCTGGGCATCATCTACATCTCGGTAGGTATAAATGCCATATAGACTGGTCTTTGCTTTTGCATCAGCTCTTCTAGCTCTACTTCCTACAGCAAGGATAAGGTGAGAATAAGGTTGCTGATTTCCATTGACATCAATTACACATTTATTAGATTTATCTATCTGAATGATGGGAGTGTTTATTTTGACAAAGACATTACTTTCTTCCGGGACGCTTAATTCATTGGAAATCTCATCCCACTCAATTTCTCCAGCGAGAAGGTCAGATAATCTGACCCGGTTATAAGGTTGCCAAGGTTCAGAGCCATATACGATCAGCCCAGTATCAGGAGAGCATCGCAAAAATTCACGAGCCGCATGTATTCCAGTGGGGCCGGCGCCGATGATCACAACAGGTGGGTTTTCTACGGTTCCTATCGGTTTTTTTATGGGGGCAGCGGTATTTTGTTGACTAATAGCTTTGATTTTTAGTGCAGAAAAAGTGGTGGCTTGTTCGATAGGGCCTATCAATTTTACAGAAATTGTGCAACATGCATCGCCCTGGTGCATGCAGGTGGTTTCATTAATTGTAACCGGGTCGCTAAAGGCATCTGATATTCCCTGTATCAATCCTATCCCAAGCGAACACATTTTTCGTGATGAGGAATAATAAATATTAACTTCGACAGGGGATTTTCGTTCTACTCGTAATTGAGGCGGTTTGGCGCCAGGGTTTTTCAAACGAACAACATTATGAATGGTATCTTCTATTTGTGAGTACAAGTCCATCAAATTCCAGTCAGGTTGAATTTGACGACGAAAGAGCAATAGCAGATCTGGCACCATGAACATGCCAAAACTTTTAAGTAATTCGGGGACTTTGATACCCGTGATCCGGGAAGCAGTTACAACAAGTTGTACCACTTCTTTATCGGGGTATTCCTTTACAGGGATAAATACACGCTTGGCAAAACCAGCTTTATCAAGCAGCGTTTCCCAGCTATCCCCGCCTAATGTAGAATCGACGAATTTTTTTAATTCGCCAAAAATCATGCCATGCATGTATAAACTCCTCTAAAACGATTTTGTTATTTTAATTGTTATCGTTTTTATGTGGCAGCATAACGTATACCATTTTTAATATGAGGCGCCGTACTTGTATGAGTATTGCTGAATCAAACATCAGAACAAAAGCATAATACCTTCTACTACATTTATATCAAATAATTTATCTCTTAGCCTAATGGAATCCTGATGATAATGCCGCCCATCACATCTCCAATTTTAAAGTCATTTTTTGGTGAATCTTTATGTTCGTTATGACATTTTGTACATACTTCAGCGACGGCTATATCAGGGTATATTGCAGTAAAATACGTTTTATCACCCAATGTTTCTTCACTATAAAATACTTTACCTGTTTCCGTAATTTGTTTTAAACCCGTTTTTTCAACCTCTGTTTTTGGGTCATTTTTTTTGTTGATTGCCCATTGTGATAATAAAGCATAACTAAATTCATCTTGTTTTTCAGCCGCTATTTCCGCACCAGCACGAAACATTTGTGCGGGGAGTAACAATGTTTTTTCATCTTTCCAATGTTCGGTAGCCTGTATAACATTTTCTTCAAGGGCTAAACGATTAACAATATATTTACTATAGGCTGTTCTATCTGATTCAATTACTATATGAATTGCATCGCTCATTTGTTGTGGGCTTACTCCGGATTTTTGTTCAAAACAAGCAGTTAAGACAAGTGCAGTGAACCCCATTAAAAAAAATGTCTTCTGTATACGAAAAGTCAACATTTTAGCCTCCTCAGGCTGTGCTCTTTGAGAAAGAGTGTTTATATAACAAAAATATTATTTAAGTTAATTATAGGGATGTAAAGAACCTTTGTCTAAGCTTAATAGGGTGACGTGGTACACTGGAGATGGACACCATTGATTGGGCTCCGTATAGGAGACCATTAACATGGCGACGGCGGGACGGGCAATCCAGTGGCCAAATTGATCTCGCGAAGGACTTCACAACACCTTGCGAGATCAATAACTGGCACTGTTTATTATTTTTAATGGTGTTTTTCTTTAATTATTTTGTTACAGGTTTAGTGGAGATTAGTATCCTGGCTAGCCCCCCGGAATTGAAGCTAAAGCTGTCGATGATATGCTGCTTTTTTTATGTGTGGCACGCTTGCCTGTGGACTTTGACCTCTTACCGCCCGCCGCCGATTTATTGTCGGTGACGGTGGTTTCTGGTCTGGTTTTTGGCCTGGTCTTGGTACTAACCTTGGTGCTAGCTTTGCGTGGTGCTCTAGTCTGCTTCGCGCCTGGCCCAACTAAACTTCGGGTAAGCCGTGACAGGGTAGTTGGGGTTAGGGATTCATATTCCTCAGTTTTCGGGTTAAGCCAGAAGGCCATGCCTTTTTTAAGCATTGTCGCGCGAATGCCAGTATCGGCCAGGCGTTGTTTTTGTACTTGCTGGCTTGGTGTGGTTGGCAAGCTATCACAAATAATCACTGCCACAGGGCGAGAATTTAATTCCAGGTGCTCACTAACAGTGGCAGTTAATTGCTGTGCACTTAATTTACTTTTGCTAGTCAACACTACCGAAACAACTGGAACTTTATAATCGTAACCTTTAAAGGCCATGCCATAGGCAGCAGCGACACTCACACCATCCATTGATCCAATAATATTTTCAATGGGGGACGTTGCAATTGCGTCGTCTTTTGTTTGGATTAAATTGCAGGCGCGATCGACAAAGTGATAATCACCGTCGTCATCCTGCCTAAATAAGTCACCGGAAACCTGCCAGCAATCGCCTTTTTCAAACACGTTGTAAATATGAGTATTGTTGCGATGACCCTGCCAGTCGTCGACTTTAACTAACATCATGCCCATTGTCTCGGCAGGTGTCGGGCAAAAATAGCCAACAGCATCATAGAAAGGTTCATTTTTCTGGTGATCCCAGTGCACAAGCGCGATTTCGTTACTACCAGGCAATGGTTGAAAAACCGGACCATATTTATTATCACTAATATTGGCTAAATAAGCGTAAGTACGGGTGGAGAAATATATTTCCATAATTTTCGCACCTTCGAAACGCTCTTGTACCCGCTTGCTGAGTGCTTCTGGCATTCCCGCACCAGCAAAGAGCCTGATGTTATTGCCGCGCTCCAGATTATGAATCGGGGCGTCGACCAGGCCTCGTAACATAGCGCCTGAATAAAAAACGATATTGGCACCATAGCTTCGCGCTTCATTCCAAAAGGTATCTACGTTAAATTGTTGCGCCAGAGCAATCCGAGCACCGACTACCAGCGAAGCACTAACTGCCATTAACATCCCCGTGGGGTCCTGTAGTGGCGTCCAGCAATAGACGGTGTCGCCTTTCACCATTGCGGTTGCTGACGCTGTACCCAGCGCATACAGGGCCCATTGGCGATGTGTTATTTTGTCGCAATGGGACTCATCGCCCAGACGACTGAACGATATAAATGCCACATCATCTGCCTTACCCGGTGACGGTTGATACCAGTCGGGCAGGGCGACCCGTGATGGGTTAATCGTCTCCATGTCAAACGCCTGTTTTGGTAGCGCTCTTCGCGAACGACCAAAGCCACCTAATACATAAGTCTTACCGCTGAAGCTTTTCACTGCGGCGCTGGCATTTTCCGGATCAGCTATCAAGTGTTGGACTTCGCCAAGTTTCAGCTCGGTACCGAGCTGAGTTTTGTCGCGCAACAGCACGCCAACCGCGCCCAGGCGATTAACCGCCATTGACGTGGCCAGTGAGGAAGGCCGTGCATGCATGAGGATGCCCACGTGATCACCACATCGAACGCCAATGGAAATCAGCCCACGGACAATATTATCGACACGCGTATTTGCATCGGCATAGGTGTGCGCTCTGCCTGCGTAAAGAAAATACGTATCATCGGGAGATTTGTTGACCTGTTCTTCTAGCGATAAGGCAAAGCCGACTTTGCTGTCGGCATCAAGATGTTGCAAGCGTGACAGGCGGACCAGGCGAGAGCTGTAATTGTCCGTCAATGTTTGTAGAGACGTTTTCGTGCTGCCGAACAAATCACCAGCCGTATCTATAAAGCCTTTGCTCATGCCAAAAATTGCTTTGGCTGCAGCGATGGCTGTATTTTTGTCCTGCTCAGTGGTTTCGTTATCTTCGCTACCGACTTCATCGAGCACTTCGATAGTTTCAGGTATATCGGCTTTGCCTTCTCGCCACAATAACCAGTTAGTAACACTTGACCAGCTATACTTCATGGCACTGCCGCCGACCAGCACGCCTAAGTGTCCTGCATTAGGTAACCAAAGTTGGTAAATATCAGAATTGGGTGACGCTTCGACAATGCCACGACAGGAACGGGGTCGGGCAATGGTGTCCTGACCACCTATAATAGCCAACGTGGGGCAGGTTATATCTGTCAGCGAAACAGTATTGCCCTCGATGACACAGCCCCCTGCGATCAGACGGTTTCCCAGCAACATTTGTCGCATAAATTCAATCATGGCGGGGCCAGGCCAGGCGACAAAACCATCATTCATAAAAGATCTCTGGTCTTCGCCTTTTAATATAGCATCTCTGTCGTCAAGCATCCTTGCTAACGAGACCCAGGATTGGAGTTGTTTAATGGGAGCCAACATTCGGAACAGATTTTTACTGGCCCAGCCTGGAATAGCCGAGGGTAAAATGGAGCTGGGAATGGCATCGCCCACGGTCTCAAGCACTTTCAGGGTGGTTTCGTCGGACACCCCAGGCAAAAGATTTTTGTACAAATTAACGGGCGCGGCAAAGGTGATCACCGAACCAATATTTCTGGATTTTCGGTAGGCTACAGCGAGATAGCAAAAAATACCGCCCTGGCAATAGCCGGCCAGATGCACTGGCTTGCGCTGTTGAGCGTAAACAAATTCTATGGCGTCATTGAGCGCAACCACGTGATCGCTCATATCTCGGTGCAGGCCACCTTCCTGCTCCGCTGGTTCGCCGAAGTCAACCAGCCATACGGAGAACCCCTGATTGGTTAAATAGTCAACCGCACTGATTTTTTTTGACACATCAAAGACATCAGAGCTCATCATTAACGGAGGCACTAGAATGACAGGCGTAAGCGTCTTTCTCGATTTATTGACGTCATAACAACGCAGCCGGTAAATCGGGGTTTCGTGGGGAACAGAATAGAGAGTGCCTCGGCGTGGCTCCAGACGCCCAAAGCGCGCCAGAGCCGAGGCATTTTTTAGAGCTGATGATAATCGAGATGCGCTGCCGAGGAGTTCGAGGCCGCTACCGGTTTTGTCTTTTTTGTCCATTGTCTCTACCTCTTTTGGTTATCTCTCACAGACGCCATCAATGCTCAGTACCACCGCCTCCCTGGCAAAGGGAAGGTCATCGCACTGTTCTGCGAGGGGTGGAGCAACGAGTAGGGCGGCCGAGTCATCCATCGTTATTATATCGGGAAAACGTGCGTGTGTTCCGTACTTTTTCCGAATTGGCCTAAAAAGGACTATGGGGAGGCCAAATATTTACATAACATGATGTATCTTCTTAAATTTACACAGCTTTGTGAAAGTGTTAATCGAGATCAAAGGAGTAATACAGGTCCACGGAATTTTCCAGGCTGCTCACCACTTCAAGCCACAAGCGAGTGCCCAGGTATAACCGGGCTGTGAGCACATTGATGGGCTCGTACAGGCCAACACCGTAGGACAGGTATAACCGCCCCCCGACATAACCACTCACCGTCGCCGCGGTATCATCTCCCGACCCGTCGGCACCGAACTGTACATCGCTGACACCGGGAACCCGGTTCAGCTCGGAGACCAGGGTGGTGCGATTGACCACGCCGGAGGCCAGGGATAGGGCCACCGCCGTACCGTCGGCGCCGGCGCCGGCGTCCAGCCCCCTACCCCGCATCAGGTAAGACATGGTTTCGCCCTGCGACATGACCGGATCGGAATAGACCTCCAGCACCAACTCCTCTTGCAACCGCCCCCGCACCTGCACACCTGCGGTAACATTGCTGCCGCTGATGTCGCGCTGGGCCCGAACATCAAGTGCAGGATTAGCCGGCGTTCCGGTGAAGCTGAGTACGCCATGTTTGATCTTCAATTGCTTTTGGTAGGCGCGCAATTCACCGCCAATGGTATTGAGGCTGCCAAACAACTGCAGCGGTTGCCCGGCCTGCTGCAACACATGCAAGTCACCGCCGAGCGTGGCCTGCAGAAGGCTGCCCGTCACCTTGAAGCGGTCCCGGATGCGCACCCAGACATCCATATTGACGTCGAAAGGCAACTCCTCCCTGATCACTGCGCCGGTATAGTCTACCTGCACCACATCGTTGGAGAGAGCCACACTGCCCTCCGGCAATTGTTCGAACTCCAATAAACCCTTGTGAACGACAATCTCGCCGGTAATACCCAACAACCCATTGGTGGCCATTATGTTGAGATTCTCTGAAATGAGCAATTCGGTATACGGCGGGTACAGGATAGTGTGCTTCGCCCCTTTCATAGCAAGCTGCAGGCGCAGCTCGGGCTGGGTCGCCAGCTCACCGACAAGTTGCAGCTTACCGCCGCCGACCACAGCATTGCCGCGCACTTGTGCCTTGTCCCCCTGCATTTGAACGGTCAAATCCAGGTCATTTACCTCGGTGGGGTTGGCCACCATGGCCAGCCGCCCCCCGGACAACTGCAACATGCCATTCGCCAAGGGCCGATCCACGGTGCCAGCCAGCTGCAGGCTGCCATTGACCTCACCCTCCAGAGCGGACAGAGACGGCGCAAAAGATGCCAGTACACCCAGTTGAATCTGCTCCAAGCTGACAGAACCGGTCATGGCTTCATCTCTTTGGGGCGGCAAGAGCAGTTGCAAATCAACGATCTTGTGGCCCTCCCGGTGCATTTGCCAGTCCAGGCTCAGCCCTGTGCTGTCATAGCCAAAAACACCCTCCCCCTTGTCCCAGCCAATGCTGGCGCTCTCTCCCTCCCCGTGATGTCGGGTGAGCAATAGTGAACGGGTGTATGAGTGCCCCCTGACCACCACACCCCCGATGGAGTCCCAGCTGCCTTCAAGCTGCAGCTTAAGATCACCGTGCAGTTCCACCTGGGTTGGCAACAGCCCCTCAAACAGGCTCATGTCACCCGCTACCTCCAGGCTGCTGCTTCCCTGCGCGCCCAGCAACAACTCCCCGGGGCAAACACGGCTCTGCTGCTGTTGCCAGCAGTGGGCGTCCAGTACCAGCTGCTGCTGTGGTGTTGACCATGTAGCCGCTACCGCCTGAGTTAATTGCCAAATACCAAGAGGCGTGTGCAAACTCGTTGGTTCCAGACGACCGCGCCACTGCTGATCTTGCAAACTTCCTGCCAGGTCAAGCTTACCTTGTACGTCGCCGCGACTAATGACAGAAACGGTGTGTTGCGACAAGGTGCCGCCTGCCAACAACTGCACCGAACTGAGTTCGACACCAGCCAATACTGCTTCTTCAACAGCGATGTCCAGTTTGAATGCCGGCTCAGCTACAACATGATAATCCCCCGCGACAGTACCTTCTTTGATTGTCAGCCCACCCCATTCGATATCCTGTAGCATCCCGGATACCTGCATTTGCTGCTTGCCTGGCGCCAACAACGCCTGCAATTGCAGCTGCCCCCGGCTGCCGGGGTGCCAGCGACCCAGATCAGCCACCGCCAACTCAAACCTCCCGCCTTGTCCCCGGACACCCGAAGACTGCAATAGTAACCGGGCACCGTTCAGCTCAGCCCGCAAATCACTGCTGGCCAGCAATAGCCCGCTATCCAGGCCGCCGAATCCATTGATGCGGGCCGGCAAACCATTGATGTCGCCCTGCAAATCAACATCCTCCACCGCCACCTGCCAGGTTTCACCCTGCACTGCGCCATTCACCTGTACTGAGCCCTGTAAACGACCAAAGGCAAACTCACTCAGCTGTGGCAGGTCGAACCCGCCGGACTCCAGCTGCACCGCCCAGCGCAGTTCATCTGACACCGAAATTTGCCCTGCTGCGCGCAGGTCGTTTGTCCCCACCTTGTCTTGTAGCTGCAAATTCTCCAGCAGTATTAGCCCCTGGTCGTGCTGGCCGTCCACAGAGATCTGCATGGATTGATAACCCAGACCACTGGCCACGGTTTGTAGCTTGAACCGCTGTGTTGGCAGGGAGCCTTCAGCCCGTAGAGAGCCCTCAGCCTGTAGAGGGCTCTCAGCCCCTAAATAGCCGTCGGCCGACATTGTCACCGGAGCCTCAAGCACTACATCCGCAAATACTTCCGGCACACCAGGGAAATCAGCAAGATGCAGTTCACCCAGAGAGGCAACACGCGCTGCGGCACTAAAAGGCCGTTGTCTATCCAGCGTATTAAGCTGTGCCTCGACGGCCAACTCGGGAGTCCCCGCCACTACCACATCCAGCGTCAATGATGCGAGTGTGCCATCGGCAGACAGTGCGAGCTGCCGCCCATGCAAGCCCGACCACAGCGCTGTTGATCGCGCCAGGCTGACATCGAGGTCGGCCTGCAGCGGCCAGTCACCCTCAAATTGCAGCGCGCCCTGCCCGGATAGCTCTCCCCAGGTAGTGCTTGCAACACCCAACTGCGTCAACTGCAATTGTGTATTGCGCCAGGATCCTTCCAGCACAAGGCTTTGAAGCTGGTGCTGCGTACCGTAAAAATTCCAGGAGGGCCGCTCCAGTAGCAACTCACCAACCTTCAGTTCCAGCGGGAGATCAATGGGCGACAGAACAATGGTGTCCGAGACAGGGTCTTTTGCTGTCTCAGATTCACGCAATTCCAGGTGCGCCTCTGTGATGACGGCGCTGGCCACTTCTATGATCGAGCCACTGATGCGCAACTGCATGCTGGCCGGCCCCTGACGCCACTCCCCGTCCTGCCAGTGAACACGGGTGGACTCAAGTTCAAGGAAGTCCGCCTCAACGGCAAACGGAAAAACAATTAGCTCACTATCTGTTCTATCCTTTACCGTTCTATTCTCTGCGGTTGGATTCCGGCCCGGATCACCTTCAGTGCCGGACAAAATAGTAATATCCAGATGCCCGACTTGCAGTTGGTGAAAACAGATCGCGCTGCGCCATAAGCAGCCCGGCGCCAGTACAGTGATAAGCTTGTGCAATTCCAGGGTTACACCGGCTGTTGGCAACACTAGTCGCTCAAGCCGCAACTGCCCGTCTAGACTGCCGCCTCCGTATTCAATTTCAAGTGGAGAAAACAGGTCTACCATAGCCAGCAGGGCTCGACTGCCCTGCTGGGTAAACGGCGCAAACAGCAGCGCCATGAAAAACAGTAACGCGAGTAACAATATTGTGCGCCACAGCGATCTCAAAACTCCGCTCCTATGGTCAGGTGCAGATACCAGTCAGGATTTTTATCACTCAGACTATTAGCCATCTCGACGCGAATCGCGCCTACAGCAGTGATGTAGTGAATACCAAAACCGGCGCCGTAATTGACATTGAATTCACCTTCGTCAAAAGCATCACCTGCATCAGTAAACAAGGCGCCACGCCAGCTTTCTGTAAAATAGTACTGGTACTCGAGACTGGCTGTAACCAGCCTGTCGCCACCGACGACCAGGGTCTTCTTGTTGCCATTTTTCTGGATAAATTCGATTTCATTACCAATAGATTGATAGGCGAAACCGCGAATGCTCTGGTTACCCCCGGCAAAAAAATTGAGAGACGGCGCCAATTCCGTCCTGTCACCGCTGGCAATTTCAACCACGCCGAAGCCCGCCCGACTGACCACCCGGTGCCGTGGCATTGGCGTAAAAACAACCCTTAAATTAGCGGTAAAACGCGCCAGGTCAATATCGGAACCAAGCTCCTCATTGCCCACTTCCAGGGTATACAATTGACTGAAGCCGCTTTTTGGATCCACTATGGACCCGTTGGCGACCCTGCGGGAAAGCGTGGCGCCCAGCAGTAGGTAATCATTGGTCGCATCCAGTTGCAACACATCCCAGGATTCGTTGAGCCCACGCAGTGAATAACCATGAATCCATTTCCCCTTCCTGATTTCCCGACGAACACCCAGCTCATCCTGCTGGCTGTCCAGGTCGCCAAACTCATTTTCTTCAGTTCTGGCCCACAGCTGCAGGATATCGTTGAGTGGGTGCGTCAGGGGGATAGTGTAGGTAAAGCGACCGCTGGGATTTACCGGGGAGTAAACAAGGCGTGTCACCTGGCTGTGGCCGTGACGATTGATTTTTGGTGTGCGCCAGGTGAGGAAAACCCGTTCCTCGGTATCCGTACTGTAACCGACACCCACGTCGAAACTGTGGCGTTTGGCGGCCTGCAACTGCACGGCTACAGGCACCTCACCGTCTTGCGCCTGCTCAGGCATGGGCAGAACGATGACACTGGAAAAATAGTTGGTACGCTGTAGCTCAGATTGAAATTCCTGCAGCCTGGACTGTTCGAAATAATCCCCTTGATGGAAGGTTCTCAAGCTATCCAGAAGCTCATAATCCACCATCTCATCATTGTGGATCAGCGCGCCAAAACGATAACGGCGCCCACTGTCATACTGAACAAAAATATCGGCCGTGCCGGCAGCGACTTCCACCGCCACCCTGCTGGATGCGATTGTGGCATCCAGGTATCCCCGTTGCTGCCCCAGTAACAGCAAGCTGTTCCTGAAGTCCTCATAGCGGCCGTGATGCAGCACATCCCCCGAGGCAAAGCCAACATTGGAAATCAGTTGAGCAAACTCCGGGTCATTGGCGGCAGCACCCACTAACTGAAGGTTTATATCGCGGATGTGTACGGGTTCACCGGACTCAACAGAGATTACAAGCAGCCACACAGGCTCGGTACGCTGCACCTCTATGTCTATTTTCGGGCGATAATACCCCAGCGCCTGCAGACTGCGCTCAACCCTGTCCCTGGCGGACACCACAAAATTCAGTCGCTCCTGGTCCGACTCAGGGTCATCCCCAAGCCACGCCAGAACATTCTGCTGTAACTCCGGTTCTGCCTCCAATCCGGTGACAGAGAAAGTCAGGCTGGCCGCACCTGACCAGGCGGGAAAGAGCAAGAGAAGGGCCAGACAAAGTCTGATCAGGCGCGGCATCACTTTTCGGGTAAATGGTGCGAGGGGCAGGTCAGGTCAGG
>Ga0164315_10001213_pt1 | contig 19309 bp, 15 predicted proteins | sample GuaBasSedimGuay6_FD_113737 | JGI IMG/M metagenome (GOLD analysis project Ga0164315, IMG submission 113737) | Subseafloor sediment microbial communities from Guaymas Basin, Gulf of California, Mexico - Guay6, Core 4569-2, 0-3 cm | ecosystem: Environmental > Aquatic > Marine > Hydrothermal vents... | reverse complement strand
GGAGAGGGCCGCTGGAAGGTTCGTGTTCTCTACGACACGGAAATCCGCAGCGTGGAGGCGGCGGTTTACCGGCCGAAGCTGATTAAAACAGCGGCCCTGGTGAACGGGGGATCGGTAAGATACCCCTATAAAGCTGCCGATCGGCCCGAACTTGACGAGTTAACCCGCCGGGCCGAGGATGCCGGGGCGGATACGGCGCTTATCGTTTCGGAAGGCAGAATTACAGACTTTTCCTATGCCAATGCAGCCTTTTTCGACGGCAGCCGATGGTGGACCCCCGCCGTACCGCTGCTTCCGGGCACCCGCCGGGCCCGGCTCCTGACTGCCGGTCTGATTTCCACAGCTGATATCACCCCTTCTGATTTCCACCGGTATATTTCGGTGAGTCTGATTAATGCCATGCTGGATTTAGGTGAGATAATGGTGGATATTGGTAGCATCAAACTGGAGATTTTATGATACCATTCATTAAAACTATTCGGCTGGACCGCGTTTTCGGCTTCAACCGATTATCCCGGGGAATCCTTTTATTGCTTTTGGTGAGCACTGCTTTACCCCTATCCGCCAAATCCCCGAGGTTTCCTGTTCTGGTACCCGGGGAGACGATTCAGGGAACGATACAGTTCGATAACGATCAGAATGGCTACCGCACATATCTGCTTGATGTTCCGGAAACCGCATCAGCTGTGAGGGTGCGTATTCTAGAGTCTGATGCCGATCTGGACTTGTACATGCGCCATGGACAGGAAATGGAAGACTACGACCAGGCGGATTTTTATTCAGAGAGTGATGACTGGCTGGAGGAACTTCAGCTGTACAGGGTATACGAAACATGGCTGCCCACCGGCCGGTATTTTCTGGATGTGGCTTATATCTGGGATGAAATGCCCCGAAAGAACGGAGAGGTTTTTTCGCCGATATCCTTCTCTCTGGTGTATGAAGTGTTTGATGCAGATGAAATGGCACAAACCCTTACCCCCGGGGCAGCGGTGGACTTTGAACTGAATCAGGATAACGGTTATCTGTCAATTTTTACGATTAATGTACCGAAAAGAACTGAAAATCTGCGCGTAGATGTGCTGGATACCCCCGGAGACATCGATCTATTTCTCTCAAAAGAAAACCCGGCACCCGCCAGGGGTGATTATCTGGTGATTGCCGATACTTATCTGGGCCGGGAAACGATTCAGCTGGGCCGGGAGAATACCTTTTTGGAAGCGGGGCGGTACTATCTGACAGTTCTGGAGGCCACGAGCCCCGACTACCCGGTTCCCGTTCGCCTGGAATACTCTCTGGGAGTAAACCCTCCCCTGGATGCACCGAATCTGCCGATTATACCCCGTCCTGCCGATGGCCCGGAAGCTGTTCGTCTGGCAACGGTGCAGCTGGTGAGCTCTGCCGGGATTGGATCGGGCTGTATTGTCAGCTCCGACGGCCTGATTCTGACGAATCACCATGTTGTGGTTGACGACGGTGGACGGATTCTTCCGGAAATTAAAGTGGCACTTTCCCTGGATGCCTATGAGGCCCCCCTGGAACTGTTCACCGCCGAGGTGATTCGAAGCAGTGAGAAAGACGATCTGGCCCTTATTCGTATCAACGGAGATATCTGGGGCCGGCCTGTCCCTTCAGGCTACAGGTTTCCCTTCTGGCAGCTGGGCGACCCCGAGGCCTTGAACATCGGCGATCCCCTGCTGCTGATGGGCTACCCCTGGATGGGGTCGGGTTTATCCCGGTCGTACATCACCTTAACCCGGGGCATACTGTCCGGCGGAGAGCGATCCCCGGCGGGGTTGATACTGAAAACCGATGCGGTGATTGCCGGGGGAAGTTCCGGTGGTGCGGTTAGCGACGGCCGGTGGCGGCTTCTGGGTCTGCCCACGTTTGTGGTGAGTCAGGATGCCGCGCAGCTCACCTTTTTTGTTCCTGTCAGCCGGATACCCGGGGACTGGCGCCGTCTGTTCCGTAAAGACTAGAATAAGAAACACATGAAACCAGCTGCAGCAGTCTTATTTTTCAACACGGCTATAGTTCTTTTTCTGGGCTCCTGTGCCGGGGCTCCCTCCGGGGGAGTAACAACCCTGCATGAGGCCGCCGATAAGGGTGATATCCGGGTAGTCGAGGAACTGATATCAGAGGATTCGGATGTTGATTCCCGGGATAAAGAGGGGCGTACAGCTTTGCACCATGCGGCTATTTCCGGGGATATTCTGATAACTGCGGCGCTGCTCAATGCCGGAGCCAACCCTGATATTCAGGATAAGAGCGGCAGGGTTCCCCTGCATTACGCTGTTCTCTCCTGTAATCCGGATCTGGCCGCCATGCTGCTGGCCGCCGAAGCGGATCCATTTATCGCTGATAAGAACGATGAGACTCCGTTGAACCTGGCGGATGAAAATGGATGTGAAGAGGTGGCGCAGACAATCAATTCGTCGATGTAATCCAAAAATCAGCGGTTTTTCCGCTTATTTATCCGCCGTTCTTTCTTACTCATTTTCTGTCTGATATCCACACCGCCCAGGACGGCAATGCCTCTGATTGTAATTGTGGGGGCCCGGGAATCACCCATCTCAGCCTTGTTGTCGAAATGTCCCAGAAGCGGGATTCCAGAGAGATCGATATTGATACCCGGGGGAATAATAATGTCCAGGCTTCCCAGGATGCAGCCGGTCTTGATTCTGATTCCGCCTTCGGGGAATTCGGCTTCCCTGAAGTCCAGTCTGATATTGCCCAGCAGGGTGAAACACGAGAGGTTCCGGGCCGGCTGCCAGCGGCCGGTTCTGTTTGAACTGCCGAGTATGGAAAAGAAAGATTGATTTTCCCGGGGCACCCGGTTATTGATTCGCCAGGGGGAATCAGAGTTTTCTGAAGAATTTGCTGAACCCCCTCCGCCGGGAGCCTCGGGTGCCGGGATATCAGAGATTAGAGCCATAAGGCTCTCCTTATCTTCAGCAGCCTGAGCTTCGTTCAGACGGCGTTCCAGGGTTTCTACGATGATGCGGCCGTCGGCATAGGCGCTTTTGAGAAGGTTGATTACTTCTTTTCGCAGATCCTCGACACTCATCTTCTGGAAGCTGTCAATAAAACTCATTTATTTCCTCAACTTTCCTGATAATCTGGGTATAGCCAAAGCTATCACATCCTCAAGCTCTTTCATGGGATGGAAACGAATGCCTTTCTTTACATGCTCCGGGATTTCTTCCAAATCTCTCAGGTTGGTATCAGGAATGATAACATCTTTTACCTTATGGCGTCTGGCCGCAATGGTTTTCTCTTTCAAACCGCCGATGGCCAATACTTTGCCCGTGAGGCTGAGTTCCCCTGTCATAGCCAGGTTTGAGCGGATTTTTAAACCTGTGGCCAGGGAGAGCAGTGCCGTGGTCATGGTGATACCTGCCGAAGGGCCGTCTTTGGGCGTGGCCCCTTCGGGGATGTGGAGATGAACAATATGACCGTCAAAGAATTTTTCGATGCTTTCCATCCCCTCGGCAATCTTACGGGCCCGGGTGTAGGCAATGGCGGCGGATTCTTTCATCACATCACCCATTTGTCCGGTGAGCTTGAATCCTCCCTTACCCTTAACCGCTTCAGCTTCGATAACAAGAACATCTCCGCCCATACTGGTCCAGGCCAGTCCCAGGGCCATTCCCGGCAAGGCCGCTTTTTTTAAGCCGTCCTCACGGAAATAGGGTTTTTTCAGGAACTCTTCCAGGGTATCCGAGGTAATACGGACCGGAAGTTTTCCCTTTTTCTCCACCACCTGCCGGGCCACCTTGCGGTGAATCCGGTCCACAGCCTTCTCAAAAGTTCTCATACCGGCATCTCTGGCGTATCCTTCGGCAATGGCTTTCAAAGCGGTTTTGTTGTATCTGATTTCGCCCCGTTTAAGACCGTGTTTTTTCAGGCTCTTGGGGATAATGTATCTCTTGGCAATTTCAGTTTTCTCTTCCACAACGTAGCCTGAAAGCCGAATTACTTCCATCCGGTCCAGCAGGGGACGGGGAATGGGATCCAGAGTGTTGGCTGTGGCCACAAAAACCACATGGGAGAGATCGAAAGGCAGATCCAGATAATGATCCCTGAAACTGATATTCTGTTCAGGGTCCAGCACTTCAAGGAGCGCCGAGGAAGGATCTCCCTGGAAGCTTGTTCCCAGCTTGTCGATTTCATCAATCATGAACACAGGTGCCCGGGATTTAACAATTTTCATCCCCTGAAGAATCTTCCCGGGCATGGCCCCAACATAAGTGCGGCGGTGTCCTTTAATTTCCGCTTCGTCCCGCATTCCTCCCACCGAAAAACGGAAGAACGGGCGGTTCATGGCCCGGGCCACAGACTTGCCGATGGAGGTTTTACCTACACCCGGCGGACCGACAAGAAGAAGAATGGATCCCTTGGAATCCTTTTTAAGCTTCCGAACCGCAAGGTATTCAATGATACGCTCTTTCACATCCTCCAGGCCGTAATGGTCTTCATCCAGGATTCTGATAGAGGCTTCCAGGTCTATATCATCGGCTCCCGGCTCGTTCCAGGGGAGGGATACAATCCAATCCAGATAGCTCCGTGTAACGATATACTCGCTGGAAGAAGGTTCCATCACCTGAAACTTGTCCAGCTCCCGTTCCACCTGCTCGGCCACTTCCCCTTCGAATTTAAAGCCTTCAATAGCTTCCTTGAACTTCTGATATTCACTGGACCGGGCGTCGGTGGGTTCCCCCAGTTCTTTTTTAATCGCCTTGAGTTCTTCTCTGAGGAAGTAGTCACGCTGGTTTTTTTCAATCTTCTCGTTTATTTCACCGGTAATACGCTTTTGTATTTTAGCCAGCTCATGCTCTTTCTTGATGTAGATAAGCACCATCTCCATGCGCTTTTTCACATCCAGAGTTTCCAGAATCTCCTGCTGTTTGTCCCGGTCCACATTGAGAATGCTGGTAATGAAGTCGGCAATCTTGCCGGGGTTGTCGATGTTAACCATGTTCAGCCGCATCTCTTCGGAAAACAGGGGGTTATCCTGGCTTATCTGCTTCATCTCGGTGAGCAGAGCCCGGGTAAGGGCCTTGAGCTCCTTGTCTTCCGGGTCGTAGTCATCATCCAGATATTCCACAACCGCCGAGTAGGGACTCGCATCGTTATGTATCTTTGCAACCCTGAATCGCTTAAGTGTGCTGATAAAGATATTGATGCCCCCGTCGGGGAGATTGATGCGTTTGACAATTTTTGCCGCCGTTCCCACTTTGTTCAGCTCTTCGGGGCCCGGGGATTCGGTTCCCGGGTCGGTTGTCAGAACCAGACCCACCACTTTGTGGGTTTCCATCGCCTTGTCGATTACCGCGATATCTTCGGTACCAGTTATCATAATGGGGGTGAATATCCCCGGGAAAATCGGTTTTCCCTGGAGGGGGACAACGTATATATGGTTGGGTAATGCTTCTGTTGCCGCAATTACCTGGTTTTCGCTTGTATTTTCTGTATTTTCACTTTCGTCGGACATTGAAGGAACTCCTCGGTTGTCTAAAAATAAGGCTTTCGGGTTGCCGGGGCAAACAGAATTTTCTTCCTGTTGACCTCTGACGAAAAAAGTGAGGATTCCAAGTCCCGAAACGTATCACTATAATTACACCAAATGGCACGAAATCTAAAAGCACCGGCCCTTGTCCTCAAAATCAACCCGGTGGGGGAAAATCACCGGGGACTCTCCATGCTGGTGAAGGGGGAGGGACTCCTGCGGCCTCTGGCTTTCGGAGCCCGGAGCAAGAGGAGCAGCCTGAGAGCCTCGGCGGTTCCCTATAATACGGGGATGGCAGATCTTCACTTTGATGGTGCCAAAAACCAGTGGCGTCTTGTTTCCTTTGATGTTCAGGACAGCCACGACGGCCTCCGGGAGGATCTTGACCGATTCTACACGGCGACTACCTGGGCGGAGATCCTGCTGAAAACTCACGGAGCCGGGGGTGATTCTGCGGCGCTCTTTGACATGGCATCATCGGCCTTCTCCCTGCTCTCAGGTTCTGCTCCCGCTGAGGGTGGGAGATTGAACCTCGGGTTTCTCTGGAACTTTCTGGAGATAGAGGGCGTACAGCCGGATCCAGAACACTGCGGCCGCTGCGGCAGAGTTCTGAAGGTTGGCGGCTCTGAGGGACCGGCCAGGTTTCTGCCCAACGGGCTGCTCACCGGTCCTGAGTGTTCCGAATCCCGCTGGCCCGTACTGCCCGATGGTGCACGGCGGTGGCTGACGGCCATTTCCGGAGAAACTCTGGAGAAAACGGTAAAAATCGGGTTGGCAAAACCGGCAGTAAAAGCTGCTGAAAACTGGCTGCTGACAATTATTCAGGGGCTTCTGGAGCGGCCGCTGAGGAGTGTGGTGAAATGAGAATCTTTCTGGCGGTTTCACCTCCCCGGGAGATCTCCCGGGAACTCTACAGGTCCAGAACCCTGCTTCGGGATGCCTGGAAGGGCGTGGGATGGGTGAAACCGGAACACTACCATATCACCCTTGTTTTTCTCGGGGAACAGAATGAGGCCCTGATAAAAAAGATACAGAAAGCCGTCTCCACGTCATTGGTGGATATAAGAGATTTTGAAATCACTCTGGATGGCCTCGGGTGTTTCGGCCCGGTAAACCGGCCGAAGGTTTTTATCGAGAGATTGGAAAAGGGCTGCGAGGAACTTGAGATGCTCAGGTCGGCAATTTGTTCCAGCCTTGTGTCTCTTACAGCTTGTGAGCAGGGCAGATACCGGCCCCATCTGACACTGGGCCGATCCCGGCGACGGGGATTAATGGGCCCGGCGGTTGGCGGACTACTACCGCCTGATGTGAAAACGGAAAACCTGAGAACCTTTCAGGCGGGAGAGGTGATTCTATATCAATCAATACTCCATCCTGAAGGCGTACAGTACATCAGATTGGAATCCTGGATTTTACGCTAAAACTCGTAAACCTATTTCTTTCACAGATTATCCAGCACCCGGAACCAAGGCCACTCTTTCCCCAACAGACGGTGATAATACTCGAATCAAAATCCAAATTCTTCACTCATCAGTCTCATTCACCAGTACCGAATTAGTAATAGAATGTTTTCTTCTGATGTATCATGATGGTAATAGTCAATCATTGTTTCACATGTATTGGAGGCTTATCCATGCGTTTAAGATCCAGACTCATCATTGTATTCACAGTTCTCCAGATTCTAATGGCAGGGGTAATAGGTTTAACCCTCAGCTATGTTGTCCGGGGAATTATCGAAGATATCGTGGAAGAAGAATCCCGGGAAATGGTGTCCTCAATTTCCGGGACTCTCGGTTTACTGAAAGACTCGATTGAGAATGCCGGAATTAATAGTGCTGAATTTCAGATTATTCGCAGTTTTGTTCTGGAACGAAACATCGGGGAAACAGGTTTTTATTTTGTTCTGGACCGGGATGGCACCTATATTGTTCATCCCAACGATACCGTGGAAGGAGTGAGCTGGGTTGGTAAAAAGCCATTTATTGACTATATCATGGCTCATCGGGACTCCTCTCCGGAAGAGCGATTTATCAGATTTATCTCTCCTAAAACAGGAGAGTGGAAGCAGGTGTATTTCACCCATGTTCCAGTTCTCGGCTGGACAGTCTGTTCCTCGGCCTGGGAGAATGAAATGTATGCACCGGTTTCCCGGATAAACATGATATTGATCGTGGTTTTAGTGGTTACAACCCTGCTTACAATTCTCGTTTCACTGTGGGTGAGCTATCGATTATCCCGTATCTTCAGCAGTTTTGCTGATGCACTCATGTCCGTCGCTGAAGGAGATTTTACAGTAAAAGTGTCCATCGATCGATTCGCCCGGGAAACGGAACAGGCCTCCCTCTGCCTGAACCGTTCTGTTTCCCAGACCATGAACTCAATGGTGGGTCGGGTTAAACAACTGGCCTTACGAAGTTCAGACATAGGAACAAGACTCAAGGATAATATCGATCAATCTGTAATCGGAATAAGCGATGTGAACCAAACACTGCAGAATCTTTCAGAAAATATGAATGGTTTGAATGATTCAACAAAAGCAACTGAAGAATCCATAGAAATTCTTCGGACCGCCACAGGGGAACTGCAATCCGAAGCCCAAAGCCAGGCGGTGGCAGCAGACCAGTCATCCGCCGCCATCGAAGAAATCAGCGCAACGATGGCCAGTGTCCGTAATGTTGCCCTCAATCAGTCCGAAATTGGTGTTGAATTGATTCAACAGCTGAATTCGAACCGGTCGGCCATCGATGCCCTGATGACAGCGGTAAAAAGTATTCAGTCCAGGGTGGATGATATTACTTCATTTAATACCATGATTAACGATATTGCAGATCGAACCCATCTTCTTGCCATGAACGCCGCAATTGAAGCCGCCAGAGCCGGGGACAGCGGACGCGGTTTTGCGGTTGTCTCCGGCGAAATCAGAAGTCTGGCAGAGTCAACAGGAAACAATGCAATCCAGGTGGGAGAGGCTCTGGGGCTTATCTCATCCGATATAAATAAAACATCTGATGCCGGAACTCAGCTTATCGACTACTTCCAGAATCTCCAGGAGCAAACCCGTTCCTTTGTTGATGCGTTCGGACAGATTACTTCCGGAACTGAAGAACTCGATCATGGGGCTCGGGAAATTGCGAAATCGGCGTCGGATATTCAGACCGGCAGCCGGCAGCTTTCGGAAACCGTCGAGCAGGTGCGGAAAACAACCGATCATGTAGGGGTTTTAATGAATCAGGCCCGGGATATGGTACAATCGGGAACAAAAGCTTTTAAGGAAATTGCCTTGCAAACCCGGCTCGTTGTGGATGCTCAGGGAGAAATTTCGATGCTCACCGGATGGATCGAACGGTATACCGGATACCTGTCTGAAAGTACTCAGTCTTTTATTACAGACATGCATGCTGAGCAATACCAACTCACAGACGCACTCAGGACACACCAGACATGGATTCAGCAGCTCCAGGAAATGGTAGGTGTGGAAGATATGGATGCCAGGGATTCATTTCAGCTGGAAACAGTGGATCACCTTCAGTGCGATTTCGGGAAGTGGCTTACAAAAATGAGCAAAGATCCTGAAATTACAGCGTTCCCCTGTTATCAAAAAATAGTCGATATCCACAGAGGACTGCACAATGAGCTTAAGCGGATAGCCGATATGATCAGGATAGAAGGGAAAATTCTCAGCCAATCAGACCTGAGCGATCTTCGGGATTATTTTCATCAGATGGTTGCTCAGATGGGTTTGATGGATATCCGGATATTTGAGAGGGAACAGAAGGATGAACAGAACCGGGAAGAAGCGGCCGGCATGGCCTGTTAATGCCGGAATTTACCCCTGAAAGCCGTGAAGTCAGTAGTGTTTGACACTACAACTATTGTAAGATATATTATTACCTGTGAATGAGTTAAGATTTGACTGGGACCAATGGAATATACAAAAAAATGAAGAGAAGCATGGTATCTCCCAATTAGAAGCGGAATCTTCATTTTTTGATAGAAATTTGAAAATATTTGATGATATTAAGCATACTACAGGCAAAGAACAAAGATGGATCTGTTATGGGAAAAGCGGATATCACAATATCTTAATGATTGCATTTACAAAAAGAGACAATAAAGTTCGAGTTATTTCTGCTCGAAGAGCATCTCGAAAGGAGCGAAAGATTTATGAAGAAAAATAATGAAATACTGGATTATGACAGTAATGACACAACAGAATTTATAGATAAAAACAGTCCCAAGGCATTAAAAGACATTGGCATAAAGCTTCCGAAAGAAGCCCCGACAAAAGTTATCAGCATAAGGATTCCAACAAGCCTTTATAATAATATCAGGGCATATTCAACAAATCTGGACATTCCATATCAAGCTATGATAAAGATTCTATTAGAAAAAGGAATCAAAAAAGAGATATCATCAGGAGTATCGAAATAGTTATTGAGGGAAACCGGTTAACAAACTGCTGTCCTGGATTTTTACATTAAAACTTTAAAAACCCATCTCTTTCACAGCTTATTCCAGCGGACTGATAACATAATTGTAAATTATTGTGTTAACGACTCAGCGGATACTGAGCTGGACACAGCCCTGCTCTGCAAGAAATACTGATGCTATGGAATTTTCAATGGACTTTGATATTCGGGATTTCGGTGCTGTAGGGGATGGCTTAACGGTTAATACCTCCTCTATCCAATCGGCCATAGATAAATGTTCTGCTAATGGTGGAACCGTGCATATCTTATCCGGCTGTTATATAACAGGAACCATCTATCTCAAAAATAATGTTCACATGAGAGTTGAAGCCGGAGCCATTCTAAAAGGCAGCGGAAATATTTCAGACTACTCAAGGGATACTTTCAAGCATCTGTATAAAGACGAAGAAGCATTGAATCGATGTCTGATCTTTTCTGAAAATGCCCGGAATATCGAAATCTCGGGTGCCGGCAGTATTGATGGAAACGCGGGGTTATTTCCGATTGCTGACGATCCTGCGGCAAACCGCCCCATGCTCTTCAGATTTCTAAACTGCACTCATGTCGTCATGCGGGATCTTTACATTACCAATACACCCAGTTGGGCAACTGCCTGGCTTTACTGTTCAAATGTGCTTGTTGACGGTGTAACGATAGACAGTTCTCTTCATGGTACAAGTGACTGTCTTGACTTTGACGGCTGTGAAAATGTTCGTGTATCCAATTGCAGCTTGATTGCCAGCGATGATTGTCTCTGCCTGCAGAGTTCACGAAAGGATAAACCCTGCCGGGATATTGCAATTACAAACTGCAGCTTTACAAGTAAGTGGGATGCACTGCGCATAGGGCTGTTATCCCGGGGCAATATTGAGAATGTCACAGTCAGTAACTGTGTTTTTCATGAAATAGGGCATGTCGGGATTCTTCTCGAACTCTGTGAAGGTGCGGACATGCAGAATATGGTGTTTACCGGTATTGTTATGCGGGATACAAGGATGCCGATATTCCTGGTGTTTTATCAACAACGAGCCTGTGTTGACGCCCCTCTTGAGGTTGAGCCGATGGGACAAATGCGGGGATTTATCTTCAGCAACATAAGCTGCACTTTTGAGCGTGTTCCGCAAAAGTGTCCCAGATTTGTTGAAGGTGTGTCACCAAAAAACTCCTTGATATTTATTTCAGGACTTCCGGGGCATGATATAGAAAACATTTTGATACAGAATCTCTTTCTTGAAACCAACGGCCAGGGAACTCGGCAGGATGCAGATACCCCCAATGTCCCTGAATTCAGCCTTGATTATCTTAAAGGATGGTGGGCCGGTGTTTACAAGTTCGATGCGGATGGAATTATCCTGCCAGCTTACGGGCTTTTTGCAAGGCATGTGAAAGGGTTGCGTTTGATAAATGCTGTAATGCAAACCCGACATCCTGACAATCGCCCGGCAGTGTATATAGACGATGGGAAAAATGTTGAAATTGCAAACCTGGATGCTGAAAACCCCGTGGTAAACCGCTGAGGAAATTCAGTGCATGAACCTGACCGGTCATTTCCAGATCCCCTTTACATACCGGGTCGTGCCTGACATTGCCCTTCCGGAGCTTACTTATGGCAGGCACAAGGGGTGAGTTTAATAGGAGTAGGTGCTCCCGTCGACTGTGTAGGTTCCGGTGAATGAAATGGCCGATCCTGAGGCAGATATTGAGAAATTCCATGCCAGGGTATGAGTTTCACCGTTGTAGATTATAGTTATGTTCGCGGTACTTGAAAAAGAAGACATATTATATGGGGGCAGATCCTGCATTGAAACTGTGCCGTTGATGGAAACACCGGCGCTTGTATAATTATTGAAAGTGATTGTGATATTTATTGGATCTGAAGTACCGTCAATTATGAAACCGGAACCGGTGTATAAAGCCCTGGGAGATACAGCAATTGATTCGAGTGGGGCTGGTGCCATCTCTGAGTAGGCTGTATTCATAGCCGCAAGGGACGCTGCAAGCACCTCCGCTCTTTCACTATCGGAGAGCTGAGAGACAGATGCAGGATTTGCACAGCTGAATAACGCGGCAATCAGTAAAAGAGAGCTTAGCAGTAACAGGGCAGTTTTGGTTTTCATGATTAACTCCTGGAAATATTGATACGTCTTTACCCATTATAGGCACCCTTTGGATTCTCGACAATATTTTTATGCTGAAGCTTGAATGAAATCCGGGGTCACTTCCCTTGAATATCAGAAGATATTCAATCGAGCAGGCCCTTGCCCCCTGATATGAAAAGGGATAACGTGAGAACCTTCCGGGCGGGAGAGGTCATTTTAAGGTGTTTAATACATTAGACTGGAGTCATGGCCGTTGAAGGAGGCTTTATGAGTGAGTCGTTGAGAACCGTCGATATTATTGCTGCAAAGAGGGATTCCACCCCCTTAAGCAATGCGCAGATTTCCACATTTATCAAAGGATACGCTGATGGCAGTATCCCCGACTATCAGGCCGCCGCCTGGTGCATGGCCACCTTCCTGAACGGTATGAGTCCTGAGGAAACCGGATATCTTACCCGGGCCATGATCGACTCCGGTGAGGTGATCGATCTTTCCGGCGTAGAGGGTCCCTTCGTTGATAAACATTCCACCGGCGGTGTGGGAGATAAAATTTCACTGATACTGGCTCCTATCGCCGCGGCTTGCGGGGTTAGAGTGCCAATGATGAGCGGCCGGGCTTTAGGGCATACCGGGGGAACTCTGGATAAGCTGGACTCCATTCCCGGCTATACCACAGCCTTGACTCCGGCGAAGTTCCGGGACGGAGTCGGCGGAGTGGGTTTTGCCATGACAGGGCAGAGTGAACAGGTGGTTCCCGCTGATCGGAAGATGTATGCCCTGCGGGATGTGATTGCCACGGTGGAATCAATCCCTCTGATTACCGCCAGCATACTCTCAAAGAAATTCGCTGAAGGGTCTGATGCTCTGGTGATGGATGTGAAATGCGGCAAGGGCGCCTTTATGAAAACTCCCGAGGATGCCCGGGCTCTGGCTGAATCCCTGGTTCGCACTGGAGAAAGTCTGGACCGCCGGGTGATAGCAGTACTCACCGATATGTCAGAACCTCTGGGACGAATGGTGGGTAACTTTCTGGAAGTTGAAGAGTCCATAGCCTGCCTGAGAGGGGAAGGTCCGGTGGATGTGATGGAAGTGACTTACCGATTGACGGCTTGGATGCTGGTTGCTGCTGGAATTTCGAAGGATGTCAGTGAGGCCGAAGAGCGCTGCAGGGCGGCGGTTGCCGATGGGTCGGCAATGGAGAAGTTCCGGGCTAATGTCGAATACCAGGGTGGACGGCTTGCCGATCTCGATGCTATGGACGGTAAGTCCCGGGCTAAATTCTCCCGGGAAATCAAGGCCGAATCGGCAGGATATGTTTCCGAAATTGATGCTTTTGCGGTGGGAATGGCGGGAGTTGCTCTCGGTGTGGGCCGGGATACCGCTGCCGATCCGGTGGAAGCTCTGGCGGGGATTGAACTTTTAAAGAAAACTGGAGAGCCTGTTGTAACAGGTGATGTGCTGATGAGGGTCTGGGCCGAGGACGAGTCCAGACTCGAAGCGGGAGTTCAGAGACTCGATGGTTCTGTGAGTGTGGGCTGCTGTGCTCCAGCAGAGCGAAACAGCCTGATTCTTGAGGAGATTGCACCGGAATGAAGTGGGTAAAACCGCCGATAGAGGGCGATAAGGTACGAGCCCTGGCGGCGTCCCACAATCTGGATTTATTAACAGCGTCAATTCTCACCCGTCGTGATATGGGATCGCCGGGACAGATGGCTTTCTTTCTTGAGGAGGATGAACGTTTCCTCCATAACCCCTTTATCTTCCCGGAAATGGAAAAGGCGGTAGATAGGGTGCTGGCTGCGGCAGAAGAGGGGGAGAAGGTTCTCATCTGCGGCGATAAGGATGCTGATGGTATCACCGGCACAGTTCTGATGGTGGAAACCCTGCGGATGGTCGGCCTTAATCCTGAATGGCGGGTACCTCTGGGTGATGAGGACTACGGTCTGAACCCCCAGGTGCTTGTTGAAAAGGCGGCGGAGGATGTGACTCTGGTAATCACAGTAGACTGCGGGGTTACTGATTTTCCGGAAATCAAGCTGGCAGGAGAACTGGGGATGGATGTGCTTGTGTTCGATCATCACATGCCCCGGGAGGATGAGCTTCCCGATGCTTATGCCATTATCAATCCCAAAATATCGGATTCTTATCCTTTTACCGGTCTTTGCGCCGTGGCGGTGGTCTCCAAGTTTCAGTGGGCCCTGTCTCTGGCTGGAACTGAAATCTGGGGAGGCGAATATTGCCTTGTTCAGGCGGAGATGGACGGTGAGAAGCTGACTCTGGAAGCCCTGAGAATGCGGAATCTGATGGAAACCGGACGTATCTCTGTTTCTTCCGAGGGCGGCGAGACGGATCGTAACCGCTTCCTGCAATTTATACATGGGCAGCTGCTCTACGCATATGGAACCGCTGAGCAGGTACCTCTGATTTCGTCGTTCTTCGGAGGAGCTGATGTTCATGTGGTGGATGCGGCGGTGGAAATTACCGAGGCCTTTCCCGGGCTGCGGGGGCGCTCTCTGAAAGATCTGGAAAAGAGCAGCCGGCTGGCCCGGTATTTTCCGGAGAACAAAGGCGCACTTACTACCCTGCGGAATTTGATGATTACCCGGTATTACAGAGCCGTATCCGGATCTTTTGACTCCTGGAGAAGGGGATTGGATCTGGTAGCTCTGGGAACTCTGGCAGACCTGATGCCTCTGAAAGATGAGAACCGCATTATGGTAAGGATGGGGCTCAAACGTCTGAACGTAAGCGATTCCCTGAAAGAACGCCGGGCCGCTTTACGGGAACTGCTCATCCGTCAGCGTCTGCATGAAGGGAGAATAGGAACCACTGAAATCGCCTGGCAGATCTGTCCCCTGATTAACGCTTCGGGCCGCATGGGCCGGGCAGATGTCGGGGTGAAACTGTTTCTGGAAACCGACCCGGCCCGTATCGCCTCACTGGCCGATGAGCTTGTCAGCCTGAATAAAAAGCGCCGGTCTCTGGGTGAAAAGTTCTGGGAGAAAATCAGGCCCGGAGCTTACAATTCAAAAGAGGAACTGGGCGGACGAATGGTGATTGCTGCAGATGAGGGTGTTCCCCGGGGTATCACCGGAATCCTGGCCACCCGGCTGCAGAAAACCATGGATGCTGCGGCGGTTGTCATTTCGGTTAAGGATAAGGTTGCATCCGGGTCTATACGCTGTGATTCCGGAATGAACGCCCTGAGATGGCTGGAAGCTATGGCGCCTCTTCTGGATGACTTCGGCGGGCATCCCCAGGCCGGTGGTTTCCGCATTTCCAGCGGGAAGATAGATGATTTGAAAAGACAGACAAAGAAATGGCTGGATAAAACTTCCCATGCTCCGGCTGAACAGGAAATGCTTTCAGTAGACGCCGAACTGTCTCATGAAGAGATAACCCGGCTGGGGCATGAAGGTCTTGAGGGTTTACTTGAACGCCTGGAGCCTTACGGCGAGGGTTTCAAACCTTTAACATTTCTTACCCGGTCGGTAAAGATTCACCAGGCCGACCTGGTGGGAAAACCAAAAAACAACCATTTGAAACTTCTGGTTTCCCTGGGATCCAACCGCTGGCCTGCCCTGTGGTGGGATGGAGCCGAGAAATATGGTACCATCATAAGGAAGAACGCCGAAGTGGATCTGGTTTACCGTGTGGACCGCGATCCCTGGCGGGGTCCTGATGCCCGCCGTTTGACTGTTCTGGAGGCAAGCCCTTGCAGTTAAAAGTAAGAGAGTGGATGAAGCCCCCGGGATTTTCCCTTTTTTTAAGTACTTGTATTCTGCTTTCTGCAGCGGGAATTCTCTCAGCGGCAGAACCTGTGATAATCGCTGATGATTATGTCCAGCCCGGGGCCGTTCTTCAGATTCTTATCCCCGGAGGCCATCTGAATAATGTCTCTCTCTCAATTGAAAATTCGCGAAAAGAATCCCTGAGCCGTAATGAAGGATTTCTCTGGGAAGTTCCATCCGGTGAATCTGTTTCTGTTGTACTGCTGGGGATTCCCCCATCAATAACACCCGGGCGATACACCCTGGTGATGAATGCGGACCAGGGGAGAGCTCAATGGCATCTTGAAAAAGTGGTAATCGTAACAGAGCATCTGTTTCCCGAGCAGGTTATCAACCTTGATGACAAGATGAACACCCTTTTAAACGATGTATCTGACCGTAAAAAAAATGAGGCCAGAAGACTCTGGTCTATATTAACATCCTTTGATAAAAACGCGATATTTCAAACCGGTTTACTCATCCCCCCTCTGGAAGAGGGCATTCCCACCGCAAAGTTCGGTGACAGGCGGAGATACCACCGCCCCGATGGGAGTGAATCATCTTCTGTGCACTTCGGCCTGGATTTATGGTCCGAGGCCGGTACTCCGGTGAAAGCTGCCGGCAGGGGAAGAGTTGTTCTGGCAACAGAGAGGTATTTGACGGGGAATACAGTAATTATTGAACATCTTCCCGGAGTGTACTCACTGTATTATCACATGGAATCTCTGGAAGTGAGGGAGGGTGAGATGGTAAATCAGGGTGTTGTTATCGGCTCAGTGGGTGAAACCGGTTTTGCCACCGGAGCTCATCTCCATTGGGAACTGCGGGTGGGAGCTACTCCGGTTAACCCCTCACAGTTTCTAATCACTCCTCTTCTTGACACAAATCGGATTATGGTTAGGATAGAGTAGCATTTTTCAGAAACGGAAACGTTGACTGTAATCAATATGCAAAGGGAGGTGATTCTAAATCGCCTACATTCGTATCAGTGAAGATGAACCTCTTGAAAAAGCTATTAAACGCTTCAAGCGTATGGTAGAAAAAGAAGGTATTATTCGGGAATACAAGCGGCGGGAGTACTTTGAGAAACCTTCCACCATTAAAAACCGGAAGAAAAAAGCTCTAGTGCGTAAGCAAATGAAGAAAATACGCAAAGCTCAGAGTCAGAACCGTTACTAAGGTTCCTTCTGTTTCACAGCCGCATCCCGGCAAGGCAAACCCGATCTTCAGGTCGGGTTTTCTTATGCCCTTTTAACCGTTATTATGGGCGCAATATGCATTTGAATCCGATATATCCGATAACAACTTTTATTCTCATGATGATTATCATTCTATCAGTTGTCCGTATCAGACATATGATTCTGGCAGGTCGGGAACTGCTGTATCTGACCGGTCAGGATAGTTTTCAATATATTCTGATTGACATCAGAGAAGTTCAGGATTATGAGGAAGGGCATATCCCGAATGCACTTAATGTACCTTTCCCGGAATGCATGGACTATTTTCCCACGGATAATATGTTCGAAAAAATCTATATTTATGGAAAAAACCGTTATCAGGCCCAGCTGGTTGCAAGGAAAATGGGTATTACCGGATATTTTAATGTGTCGTACTTCGGTGCCTTCAGACAATGGAAAGGACCGGTGGAAAAGGAAGAGCAATGAAAGAAAACTATATAAAGCAGGGATTTGAAACCTTATCGGTCGATCCTCTTGATGAATACAGAGGGAAGGGTATTTTCCTTCGACATCTGTCTACCGGAGCTGAGCTGTATAAGGTCGAAGCTGATGATTCAGAGAATCTTTTTGCTTTCACCTTCCGTACCCCTCCGTCGGATCATAGCGGAGTTCCTCACATTCTTGAGCATTCAGTTCTCTGCGGCTCTGAGCATTATCCCCTGAAAGATCCGTTTCTTGTGCTCCTGAAGGGGAGTGCCCATACCTTTCTGAATGCCATGACATACCCCGATAAGACCGTCTATCCAGCGGCGAGCACCGTGAAAGCGGATTTTATAAACCTGATGAAGGTTTATGGCGACGCAGTATTCTTTCCTCAACTGAAAAAAGAAGCTTTTGAACAGGAGGGGCATCGGCTGGACTTTGATGATGAGGGAAGACTCATCAGGGCCGGAATCGTATTGAATGAAATGAAGGGAAGTTATTCTTCAGCTGAATCTGTTGCCGGAGACTGGACCCTCCGTTCGTTATTTCCCGATTCACCATACAGTTGGGATTCCGGGGGAGACCCTGAATTTATTCCTTCTCTCAGTTATGAAACTTTTAAAGCTTTCCACGAGAAATACTATCATCCCTCCAATGCCAGGATTTTTCTCTATGGGGACCATAATCTTGAAGAGGTTTTGAGCATACTTGACGGTGAATTTCTCTCCCATTTCACCCGAAGGGATATTCCCTCACAGATCCCTCTCCAGTCAAGGTGGGATGAACCCCGGAGAATGGAAGCCGGGTGGCCTTGTGCACCCGGGGATGAAATAAAGAATAAATCAACAATCAGTCTTAATTGGCTTTTAGGGGAATCCACAAATCCGGAAGCTGTTCTATCAACCCAGGTTCTCTCCTTCATACTTCTCGGTCACGGGGGGGCACCTCTTCAGAAAGCCATAATCGATAGCGGTCTGGGGGAGGATTTATCACCGGTGAGCGGGTTGGAAACAGATTTAAGGCAAATGGTATTTTCCACAGCTCTTCGGGGTACCAACCCGGATACCCGGGAAGATTTTGAGAATCTGGTGTCTGGAGTACTGGGGAACCTTGTTAAAGATGGTCTTGATACAAACCTGGTTGAAGGTGCTCTTCGCTCTGTGGAGTTCAGGGCCCGGGAAATCCGCGGGGGCTCGCCTTTCGGTATGCGCCTGATGAATAGAGCCCTTCGGGGCTGGCTGCACAACCGGCCGCCGCAGGAGAGCCTGGTTTTCGATAAGCCGATGCAGAACCTCCGAAGTCAGGTAAAGAAGGGTTTCTTTGAAGAAATTATCCGCCGGGAGATACTGGAAAACAGGCATCGGTCCACGGTGGTAGTTTCACCGGATCCCGAACTCCAGACCCGTAGGGATTCAGTTGAACGCCGCTTACTGGATGATTTACAGCAATCCATGGATAATCCGGATGCTTTGAATATTTCCCTGAAAAAACTGGATGCCTTTCAGGATACTCCCGACAGTCCTGAAGATCTGGCTCGTATCCCATTTCTTTCCAGGAAGGATTTACCCGCAGATGTCCGTGTTCTTCCCCTGGATGAAGGGCAGTACGGAGATGTTTCCTGGTTCCGCCATGAGACGTTCACCAACGGCGTGAACTACCTTGAGATGGCCTTCGATATTGATGGCCTTAATCCGGAACTACAGTCCTGGATGCCCCTGTTCGGCAGGGCTTTAACCGATGTGGGTTTACCGGGAATGGCCCACGATGAGGTGGCCCGTGAGCTGGCTATGAAAACCGGAAGCCT
>Ga0164315_10001212_pt1 | contig 19310 bp, 17 predicted proteins | sample GuaBasSedimGuay6_FD_113737 | JGI IMG/M metagenome (GOLD analysis project Ga0164315, IMG submission 113737) | Subseafloor sediment microbial communities from Guaymas Basin, Gulf of California, Mexico - Guay6, Core 4569-2, 0-3 cm | ecosystem: Environmental > Aquatic > Marine > Hydrothermal vents... | reverse complement strand
CTCATCCCGGGACACCAGAAACCATGGGTTGAGGAGGTTTTCTTTGCCGTATTCCAGGTTTTCCCCGGTAAGGGCATGAATTACCCGGGCGCCGGCGGCCCGGCAGACGGCATCGGCGGCTGCGGTGTCCCATTCCATGGTGGGGGCGGGACGGGGGTAGAGTTCGGCAGAGCCTTCTGCGATTCGGCAGAGTTTCAGGGAGCTGCCTGAGCTGATGATTCCCCCTTTGCCGAACTGTTCTCCAACAGCTTTGATAACGGTCTCTGTTTCTGGATTTCTGTGTGACCTGCTGGCGACAATCCTCGGTAATTCCTCCGGTTTCTCATATGGAAGTGATACTGGCGGCCCAGAATTTCCAGCTTTAATCCTGTAGGCTCCCTCTCCATGTATCCCCTGGTAGAGAATCTTCGGCACTGGAGCATAAACCCATCCTGCAACAGGGATTCCCGGGGCTCCGTGAGATTCCCTGACGATAAGGGCGATGTTCACGGTGAACTCGCCGTTACGCTTCACAAATTCCCTGGTGCCGTCCAATGGGTCGATGAGCCACCAGGCTTCCCAGGAAGCACGCTGGTTAAAATCGGGAATGGCTCCTTCTTCAGAGATTAGAGGAATATCACATAAAGGAGTGGGAAGTGCCTCCAATCCGGAAACGATTACACGGTGTGCGGCGAGGTCGGCCTGGGTGAGAGGTGAGGCATCCTCTTTTTCCATCACTTTAAAATCCTGACTGTATACTTCCATGACGACATTTCCGGCTTTAACGGATAGTTCCTGTAATAAGAGTGCATGGCTGCCGGCAGCAGCAGCCCATTTCTCAAGTTGATTTTCCATAAAAACACGGTAATTGAATTAAAAGGTATGGGAAAGGGGCAGGGCGGCAGGGCGGCAGAGGTCAGCAAAAATCCGGTGCTTGACCCGAATGCCTTCATGCTCTAAAAATACAGCTATGGAATGGAGAGCCAGTCACATACTCGTTAAAGACCGGGCCCTGGCCCAGCAGCTGCTCAGGCAGATTAAAAAGGGCGGACGCTTCGAAACATTGGCCATGGAACATTCAACATGTCCCAGCCGCTCAAAAGGCGGGGATTTAGGATGGTTCGGCCCGGGGAAAATGGTGGGTCAGTTCGAAGCCGCCTGCAAAAGAATGTCGCCGGGGTCGGTTTCCGATGTGGTACAAACACAGTTCGGCTATCACATCATCAAGCTTACCGGGCGGAAATAGATCCACTTAGTTACAATCGAGAGCTTTTCGGTACAATAACACTATTTCATGTTATAAAGGTAGGATGACAGGCGCTGATATCCTCCCTACCATTTCCACCAGCCTGATAAAAGCTACTCAACTCTCCTATGTTGAGGACGCTCCAGGAACAAGAAGCATACTGGTAAAACTGAACACTATCCTGAGGTATACCGAGGGTAAGTCGGGTGATGTTATGCTGAAAGAAGAATGGTCGATAATGACAACATTCCTTGAACTCCAACGTATTCAGAGCCCTGTTCGATTCACCTATGATGCCAGAAATGACGAAAATAATTCAGGTGTATACATTTCCCGCGGTCGATTATTTTCCCCGCTGTATGATGAATTTCAACGAAATATGGAAAAATCCGCAGGCCTGATAACCTTCTCTTTACAACTCGTATCAGCATCCCCTCTTGAGGTTAAGCTGACGATCAATTCAGATGGAACGGTGAGGGTTGTCCAGTGGTAAATAGCAGATTGTCTGTTCTCATTGCTGATGATGAAGATCTGGCACGATACACCATTAAAATCCTCATCTCCAGAAATCACCCGGATCTCGACGTTGTTGCTGAAGCAGCCAACGGTGATGAGGCGGTAAGATTGGTTAATGAACACAATCCTGACCTGGCCATCCTGGATATCCGAATGCCAGTACTTAACGGCCTTGATGCTGCACGCAATATTCGTAAAAATAATCCGGAAACGGCCATCCTCATTCTTACAGCGTATGAAGATTTTTCTTCTGCACAGCAAGCAGTGAATGCCGGAGTGAACGGATATCTCCTTAAGCCGGTTACACCGGAAGATTTTGCAATCCGCCTGGAGTCGATCAGGAAATGGAGGAATGGTCCTGCAGTCCTTGATGACACAGAACCCGATAAGAAGAAGAAATTAACCTGGCGCCTGGAACGGGCGACAACCTATATTCGTGCCCATCTCTCGGAAGATCTTCCTCTGGATACGGTAGCAAAGAATGCAGGTATAAGTCCCCAGCACCTGAGCCGGTTGTTTCGGAATGAATTGAATACAAATTTTGTGAAGCATATCACCGAAAGACGTATGGACAAAGCCTGTAAACTTCTTAACAAAACTACTCTGGGTATAGCTGAAATAGCCGAACGCTGCGGATATCGTGATGCTAACTATTTTGCCAAAGTATTCAGGAGGAACAGGAGACTCAGCCCTGGGAATTACCGAAACAGTATTGAGATTAAACTCCCGCCGACAGAAGAATCCTGACCACTGTTCCCCGACCATCCTGGTTTGGTAGAAAGTTCATTCTGGCATCAGGGTCGGTGAGAACCAGACGCTTCCAGGTATTTCGTATTCCCACATGAGTTCCACCAACCTCGACGTCAGATCCCAGTTCCTTATCGAGTTCAGCCATCATCATCTCTCCCATTCCCATGCCGTTGTCGGATATTTTGATGATAGCATGTCCATCTTCCAAACAACCTGTCAGTTGAATCACTCCGCCATCCTTCAGCGGTTCTATACCGTGGATAATGGCATTTTCCACCAGGGGCTGTATCAGTAGGCTGGGAACCTTCACTAGCGAAATTTCGGGTGCCAGAATAATGCTGTATTCCAGGCGTTTGCCAAAACGCATTTTCTGTATTGTCAGGTAATGCTCGGCTGTGGTGAATTCATCTTCCAGGTTCATTAGTGATTTCTGATTATCCAGGTTATATCGTAGGAATGCTGATAAGGCATCGATAATGCCCTCAGTTTGTTCAGCATTTTCCAACTGAGAGAGAGATCGTACCGTATTTAAAGCATTGAAGAGAAAATGGGGATTAATCTGAGCTTGCAGGGTTTCCAGTTTTGCCTGTTTCAGGGAACTCTCCATTATTAGAGCCTTTTTTTCAGTCTCGATCGACTCTGAGAGCTTCCCGACCATGAATGTAAATGCGTCTCCAAGCTGACGGACTTCTTCGTTCCGGGCATTCAGGGGTTCATCAGCATCGAAGTTTCCTCCGGCTAATGCCATATTCATGTGAACTAAACGATGTAATGGCTCTGAAATAGCTGCAGCCTGCTTGAGAGTCCAGATTATGGAAAAGACGAGAACGAGAAAAACAATCACGATCAGCCCCAGGAACCGCCGACGTATCACCGGTGCGTATTCGGTGTAAACATGTCTGAGGTAATTATTCTGCCTCCCCAGCAGGGTTAATTGCAGTTCATAAATTCTGTAATTCAAGCCCCTGAGAGAGATGAGCTTGTCGAAAAGAATAAAACCTCTCATCCCCTGGCCAAAAAGCTCGAGAAGCGTATCACTTTCCAACACATAATCCAGAAGGAGTTCCTGAATCTCCTGAAAATGATAATATGTATCGAAATCTCCATGCAGTTCCGCGGTTTTCAGTACCTGTGCATCGTACTCCCTGATATAAGCTGACATATCGTTACGTTTTTCGTGAAAGGGCCGAATAAATGAAGGATCATCGTAGTTGATGGTGTTCTCCAGAAGCTGATGGGTTTCTTTCAACTTGATCGTAATGGTAGCCGTGGCAGCATTCATGGATAATAGCTCGTCAACCTTGGAATAGTAATCCAGAAACATACTGGAAAAGGCTCCCACCATGGCGAGAATGAGGATGATAAGGACACCGTAACTCCAGAGGAGTTGACGACGAATTGTAGTAAAACGGGGCCGGGAAGAGATTTTTGGGGACGTTTCACGCATTTTGGTAACTATCACCTCATCTTCTGAATTTTTCTTACTTAATCTCACAGGGAATATTACCATAAATAATCGAACATTCCTGATGTGCTTGCCGATTTGCCAAGTTATGATTTTCACATAATCAGTGCAAGGAGTTTTCATTGAACAATATGGCTCAGACCGGAAAGATGGCCAAAAGCCACTTAATGTCAAGATTGAGAAGCCTTATGAAAATCCGGGAAATAGGAGTCCTTGCAGCCCTATTGCTTATGTTCATCATCATGAGTTTTGCCAGCCCTTACTTTTTATCGGTCAATAATATCTTTAACGTAATGCGTAACATGTCTACCATCGGTATCATGGCCATCGGCATGACCATGATTATCGTTACAGCGGGAATCGACCTATCTGTAGGCTCCATGTTGGCGGTTACGGCTATAGTTATGGCCCGACTCATGTATCATGGTGTCGGAACATTGCCGGCGGTACTGGCAGGATTTGCTGTCGGGGCGGTTCTTGGTGCGGTTAATGGACTGCTGATAACGAAACTTAAACTCACACCCTTCATTCCCACTCTTGGCATGCTCAGCATTGCACGAGGCTTAACGGTATTGTTTGCCACCGGGCTCAAAGGATCTGTCGCTTCCAATATTTCAGTAAAAGATCCTTTTGTGGAGTTTATAGGCGGCGGATATCTCGGTCCTATTCCAATGCCCGTTATCATTATGTTCTTTCTTGTTTTCGTTTCAAGCTTCTTTTTGCGGCGTACCGTGTTGGGGCGGCAGATCTATGCTATTGGCAGTAACGAGGAGGCAGCAATGCTCTCCGGTGTCAATGTTGATAGGGTGAAGCTCTTTGTTTATACCCTGATGGGTCTGCTTTGTGCCCTCTCAGGCATAATGACTGCCGGTCTGCTGTCTACTGCAGCCACCAACTCGGGTACTGGTAATGAGCTGGATGTTATTGCGGCAGTTGTCATCGGGGGTGCAAGCCTTCAGGGTGGAAAAGGTACCGTCTGGGGCGCCATTATCGGGGCGGCAATCATGTCGGTTCTACGTAATTCCTTTGTCCTTTTACATCTGCCCGGCTTTGTGCAGACAATATCAATCGGTGTGGTAATAATCCTGGCTGTCAGTATTGATTCCAGGAAGCAGGGTTCTTAGAACCCTCATATATTTCAGATAAGGAGAGAATGTATGAAAAGATTTGCATTCATTATCGTTTTAGTGATGGCTGTTGCAGGCCTGATGTTCGCCAACGGTGGCGCGGAAGCCAAAGAGGTCCGCGATCTTCCCCCCGGCCCCGCTTACGCATCTGCAGCTGAGCCAACGGATAGTGGTCAGGTAAAGCCCATTAAAGCATCGGATGAGCCGATTCGTATTGCGGTCCTTGGTCTCGAGAATAACCCTTTCTGGATTCCTGTGAAGGAAGGTGCCATCAAGGCTAATGAAGAGCTTAAGGCTTTTAATGGTACAGTCGACTGGATCGTTCCCCCGGGTGACAAGCATACCGCCGATGTTTTTGGACAAACTCTGGAAAACGCCGTTGTACAACAATATGATGCCATAGTCACCATCGCCGGCGACAGCGGTATCATACCCTTCATCAATAAAGCAGTTGCTGCAGGTATCCCAGTGGCTACCTTCAATGTGGAAACTGATGATGAATCAGACCGTCTCTTCTTCGTAGGTGCAGATCTCTACCGTCAGGGCCAGTCCGCTGCTGAAGCCATGGTGGATTTCTTTAGAGAGGAAGGTATTGACGAACCGAAGATCGGTATTCTCACCGGTTTCTTTGCCGTCGAAGGTCATGAACTTCGACGTCTTGGTTTTGAAGAGTATGTTGAAAAAAATGCTCCTGAAATTGAAATTGTCGGCCGGGTTGAAACCCATGACAGTGATGCCGAAGGGTATCAGCTCACCACCGACTTTCTCACAGCCAACCCCGATCTGGACGGTATTTATTCCTGCGCCGGAGGTAGTGTCGGAGCAGCCAAAGCCGTTGAAGACGCCGGGCGCAAAGATAAAACATGGGTGTTCTGTTATGATTTTATGGACCAGCTTATGGAATATGTCAAAACTGGCATCATCGCAGGTACTATCGGCCAGCAGCCATTCGCTCAAGGCCACGATCCGGCGATCCGCTTGTTCAACTATCTTGTTGCAGGTGAAGTCCCCGAAGCAGGACGAATGCTCACGAAAAGTGATTTTGTTACCAAAGATAACATGGCTGAGTTCGGTGACTGGTAGTCCTCGAATCCTGAATTGACTTAATTCGCCCCGGGGTAGCCCCGGGGAATACCCCCAAACAGGAGAATCCTTCGTGAGTCTGAAATACGCCCTTCTTCAAATTGAGAAGATCTCCAAGAAATATGGGGGAGTACAGGCACTTGACGCCGTTAGTTTGACCATAAATACCGGAGAAGTTCATGCCGTTGTTGGAGAGAACGGTGCGGGAAAATCCACTCTTATTAATATCCTTGGCGGTATTGTGAAAAGAGATTCCGGCAAAATCACTCTGAATGGCCGGGATGTTGAATATTCCAACCCCAAAGCCGCTTTCGATGATGGTATTGCCGTTATTCATCAGGAGCTTTCAATGCTTCCTCACATGAATGTTATTGAAAACATCTATATGGGACGGATGAAGAACAGGGCTGGTATTATCGACTGGAAAACCCTGGAGAAAGGTACCCTCGAAGCCCTTGGAATCGTAGGACTGGATATCAATCCGAAAGACACCGTCGGAGATCTGAGCATCAGTCAGAGACAGATGATTGAGATTGCCAAAGCTGTACATACCAGAGCCCGAATTATCATTATGGATGAGCCTAACTCCTCACTATGTGATTGGGAAACAGAAAAACTCTTTGAAGTGATTAAGAAGCTGAAAGCCGATGGTATTGCCATCATTTACATCTCACACAAACTGAATGAAGTACTTCAGATATCAGATCGAATTACTGTTTTCCGGGATGGAAAAAGTGTTGGTGGTTTACTCCGCAAAGAAGCCTCAGTTGATAAAATAATCAATTTAATGGTAGGACGGAATCTCAGCAGGGATCATATTGAAAGACAAATCACCGGGAAGGTGAAATTGTCGGTAAACTCCCTCTCAGGTGAAGGATTCAGCAATGTCAGCTTCGATCTCAGAGAAGGGGAAATACTGGGATTCTCCGGGTTGGTAGGTGCCGGACGCAGTGAAGTAGCCCGGGCCATTTTCGGTGCCGATAATTTTGTTGATGGATCAATAACCCTGAAGGGGAACAAGGTCAGGTTCAAAAGTCCCTCGGAAGCTATACGAGCCGGATTGGCTATGGTGCCCGAAGACCGAAAGAAATTGTCCTTATTTATGGACCTGTCCATTACATTCAACATAGCTATGGCCAATCTCTTCCGTATGAAAAAAGGAGTTACCATTGATGAAAGTCGACAGAAAGAGATTGTTGGAAAGTTCATCAATAATCTCCGTATAAAGCTTAATCATAGCTCCGATCCGGTGCGCAGCCTTTCAGGTGGTAATCAACAAAAAACCATTCTCGGCCGCTGGCTGGCCACAGATCCTGATATTCTCATACTGGATGAGCCCACTCACGGTGTGGACATCGGCGCTAAAGCCGACATTTATTCCCTCATCAAGGAACTTGCCAATCAAGGTAAGAGCATCATTCTAATCTCCTCGGAAATGCCTGAAATTATTGCCATGTCCGATAGGGTTATCGTTATGACTGAAGGCAGAGTTACCGCCGAGTTGACAGAAAATAAGATTACTGAAGAGAACATAATGGCAGCAGCTGCCCATTATGAGAGCGCATAAAGCATCTGGAGATAACTATGACAAGTAGAGAACGAGTTGAAACAGCAATTAACCATAAACAGCCCGATTCCGTACCAATGGATTTTGACGGTACGGCCGTAACCGGGATGCATGTCAGTATCGTTGCTGAACTGAGAGAATATTACGGATTGGACAAGATTCCGGTTAAGATTCACGAGCCTTTTCAATGTCTTGGATATATTGAGGAAGACCTCCAGGAGATTCTGGGAGTCGATGTATCTCCGGCTAACGGTCCCAATACATTCTTTGGATTCGAGGACAAAGACTGGAAAGAATGGCGTACCCCCTGGGGACAGGATGTTCTGGTACCCGGAAAATTCAATGTCACTACCTCCACCGAGGGTGATACATACATTTATCCCGAAGGCGACCTTAAAGCTCCGGCCAGTGGCCATATGCCCGCATCCGGCTATTTCTTCGATGCCATTGTGCGTCAGCCTCCGCTCCCCGATGACGATGCCGATCTCAACCTGGAAGATAATCTTGAAGAGTTTACGCCTATTGAAGATTCCGTCATCACTGCAGTAAAAGCGAAAGTAGACGAGGAATATGCACGAGATCGTTTTGTTATCACCAACATCGGAGGTACCGGCCTGGGTGATATCGCTCTGGTTCCGGCCCTCTTCATGAAGCACCCAAAAGGTATCAGGGATGTTACCGAGTGGTATGTCTCCACTGCCCTTCGACCGGAATTCGTCAGTAAGATCTTCGAAAGACAAATCGAAATTGCCATACCCAACCTCGAAAAACTCTACAACGCCTGTGGTGATAAAATTGGCGCCATTTTCATCTGTGGTACTGACTTTGGCACTCAGGATTCCACTTTTTGCTCACCGGATACTTACATGAATCTTTATCATGCTCACTATAAGAAACTTAACGATTGGATTCATGCAAATACCGGCTGGAAGACTTTTAAACACAGTTGCGGTTCAATACCGGCATTCATTCCTATGCTCATAGAGTCAGGTTTTGATAGCATCAATCCGGTACAAACTTCAGCCAAAGGTATGGATCCTGTCTGGCTCAAGAAAGAGTTCGGCAGAGATATTACATTCTGGGGCGGAGGGGTGGATACACAGCAGATCCTTCCCTTTGGAACACCTGAAGAAGTCAGGGAAGAGGTTTTACGAAAATGTGAAATTTTCGGTAAGGATGGAGGCTTTGTTTTTAATGCTATCCATAATGTTCAGGCTAAAACTCCTGTTGAGAATATCGTAGCCATGATCGAAGCAGTTCATGAGTTTAACGGCAGGAAGTAGGCTCATGTATTAAAAATCCTGCTTTGATTTTCTCATAATCCCCTTTGAAGAACACACATTCGGCAATGCACACCGAGCAGCCCATGGTTTTTGAAAATGGCATGGCGCATTTGATGTGATCGATGTGCTTGGGTCCGCCGTCTTCCATCAGAGGTTTTTCTTTGTAGATAGCTCCGGCGGGGCATTTTTCAACACAGCGGTTGCAGCTTTCACAGAAGTCGGCAATCCAGGCGTGGGGATTCTCTTCAGCAGCGGCATTTTTGCCTGTTCCCGGGAGATTTTCAATACTTGTATAAACGGCGGCAATTCTCTGACTGGGCCCCAGCCCCGGGGAAATCAGCACCCCTTGTTTGCCGATCTGTCCCAAGCCGGCCCGCTGGGCCAGCCGGGGATAGTTGGCCTCTCCTCCCAGAGGGGAACCAGCCTGGGCGGCAAAACCCCTTTCCCTCAGAAAAGCAGCAATTTTATTCACAATTAAGCCCAGACTGTCGTAGGTACGCCAGACTTCCCGGCCTGCGGCGATGGTGGGGGCTTGGGCCATTTCCTTTTTATCCATGGCAATGGTGAGGATGATGGCATTCTCACTGAGGGTTTTGTAGTTTGAGAAAACCAGATAATGAGGTACTTTTGTATATCCGATGCTTTCGCATCCCAGAGAACGGGCGAAATTTTCAAGTTCCCTGAAGATTTCAGGTTCTGCATGTCTTTCGGCCACTGAGGCTGAAGGGTTCCTCTTTAAATCACGAAATCCTCTGGAGCGGTTCTTCATGGCACTTACCATTTTGGGCAGTACTTTGATGATGCCCCCGGCAAGATGCTTCCGGCTGCCGTAGGTAAACACGACTTCGGGAACAATTCGTCCCTCCCGGGATTTCTCATCAGGTTCAAAAAGCTGAGTTCCCGGGGGAACAAAATCTTCAACCTTACGGTCTACTATTCTGGCAATTCTGGTTTTCTCCTGACTCATTTGAGAGCTTTGAGGATTCGGCGGATGGCCTCTTCCACATTCTCTCTGGAGTTGAACGCACTGATTCTGATGAATCCTTCGCCCATTCTTCCGAACCCGCTGCCCGGAGTTACTACTACATCAGACCCTTTGAGGAGTTTGTCGAAAGTGTCCCAGGAATCTTCCCCGGTTTTTACCCAGACGTAGGGGCTGTTCACTCCGCCCCAGGTTTTATAGCCGACTTCATTCATGGCCTGACGGATGATTTTTGCATTCTTAATATATCCGTTAACGAGTTCTCGGGTTTCCCTCTGTCCTTCAGGTTTGTAGACGGCGGCGGCGGCTTTCTGAACGGGGTAGGAGACGCCGTTGAATTTGGTGGAGTGGCGGCGGTTCCACATGTCCCGGAGTTTTAAACCGTCAATTTCTATGCTGTCTGGAACCACGGTGTAGGCGCAGCGGGTTCCGGTGAATCCGGCGGTTTTTGAGAAGCTGCGGAACTCAACGGCGCATTTTTCGGCACCGGGAATCTCGTAGATGCTTTTGGGGATATCCGGATCGGTTACGAAGGCCTCGTATGCAGCGTCAAATAATATAAGTGACCCCTGGGCGAGGGCCCAATCAACCCATTCTCCAAGCTGATCCCTGCTTGCTGTAGCCCCGGTGGGGTTGTTGGGGAAGCAGAGGTATACCAGATCCGCTCCGCCCTCGGGCAGATCTGCCGGAGAGGGGACAAAATCGTTCTCTTCGGTGCCTTCCAGGTAGATAAGCCCATCGTATCGACCGTCTCTGGCCTCTCCGGTACGACCGGCCATCACGTTTGTGTCCACGTAAACCGGATACACCGGATCCGGGACCGCGATGGTAATATCATCGGCAAAAAGTTCCTGAAAGTTCCCGGTATCACACTTCGCCCCGTCAGAGACAAAGATGTCATCGGCGGATATCCGGCATCCCCGGGATGTGTAATCGGCCTCGGCAATAGCCTCTCTTAAGAATGCATATCCTTGTTCCGGCCCATACCCCTTGAAACTCATCGCCTCGGCCTGCTCATCAACGCCCTTATGAAAGGCTTTGATAATTGAAGGGGGCAGTGGGTTGGTAACATCCCCGATTCCCAATTTGATGAGTTTTCGATCGGGATTCGCTTCACTGTGGGCATTCACCCGCCGGGCGATTTCGACAAAAAGATAGCTGGCCTGCAGCTTGCTGTAGTTGTTGTTTAATCGGATCATGGGCTCATCCTACCGAAAATCCCGGTAATAGACCATTGTTAAAGACTACTGTATCTTAGTGTAGAAACAATACAGCGAAAGAGAGAATCCGACATGCTGATTAAAGAGATATTAAGTGAAGGGAAAACCGCGGTCAGTTACGAGTTTTTTCCTCCGAAAAAGCCTCTGGGCTGGGAGAGGCTCTATAAAGCCATAACAGAGCTGAATTATCTGAATCCTGCCTATATCAGTGTTACCTACGGTGCCGGAGGATCCACCCGGGAACATACCCATAAACTGGTAACCCAGCTTGTCCGGGAAACCAATGCCGAAATTGTAGCCCATTTAACCTGTGTCGGGCACAGCCGGGATGAAATGAAATCCATTCTTGACAGGTATGCCGAGAGTGGAGTTCATAATATTCTGGCCCTCAAGGGTGATACTCCCTCGGATAGAATAGTCGGGAGAACCAAACCACCCGGGGATTTTCCTCATGCATCAGACCTGGTTTCCTTTATCAAAGATAATTACCCGGGGATGGGTATCGGTGTTTCCGGATTTCCCGAGGGTCATCCATCGTCGGTAAACCGCCTGGAAGAACTCGTTTTCCTGAAAGAAAAAGTTGATGCCGGAGCTGATTATATCGTTACTCAGCTGTTTTTCGATAATCGCGATTATTATGATTTTGTCGATCGCTGCACCATTGCCGGGATTATCGTTCCGGTTATTGCCGGTATTATGCCTGTTTCCGGATTATCAAATATGAATCACATGGCCAAACTGGCTCCGCGAACCCGCTTTCCCTCTGGTTTAATCCGTGCAGTAAACAGGGCGGAAACCGATGAAGGTGTTGAAATGGCCGGTACCCACTGGGCCACAGAGCAGATGCGGGATTTACTGGACCGTGGGGCCCCGGGAATTCACCTTTACACCCTGAACAATTCAGCTTCCACCATAAGAATGGGAGAGTCTCTCGGACTAGTCGGGTTTCATAATCTTCGCTGAAAATACTCGATAAGCACACGCAGCTCATGTATGATGGATAGATAATGAGTTTACTATTGGAGAGTGATGCCACTTGGATCAACAAGAGAAAGAAACTGCTGAACAGCTGAACAACGCGATAATGCGGAAAAACAAACTCCTTGGTAATCAGATTGATGCCAATCAGTTATTTCATATAATCATGATGTTTCAGGAAGAATATCTGAAATCAACGGCCAACTTCCAGGTTCTGATAGAGAAAGCCTTCGGAGACCTCAAGGCGGTAAACGGCAATGCTGAGGAAATGGCCGATCTGGTGGGTAAGTCCTCAGAGATTATTCAGAATAACATAGAGAATTCGAAGAACAGTATCGATTCCATGTCCAAAGCCGCTGATTCGGTAGGGAAACTTGATTCGGGATTTAAAAGTCTGATGGATGTATTCGAGCAGCTCAATTCTTCCATTGAGATGATTGTTCAGAGGATTGGTGTTATTGAAGATATTTCAGAGTTAACCAACCTTCTGGCTTTGAATGCTGCAATTGAAGCGGCCAGAGCCGGTGAAAAGGGCCGGGGTTTTCAGGTTGTTGCCAAGGAGATAAGGAAGCTGGCGGACCGCAGCCGCAGTAATACCAGTGGTATCTCCGATATCCTAAAGGAACTCAACCATAAATTGTCAGATGCCAATGCTTTTCTCAATGAATACGGACGGATACAATCCGATGTTCTGGGAACCATAGGAACTACCAGCGTTCTATTAGGTGATTCGGCAGATGAACTCCAAACCATCAATGGAGAGATAGGTTCGATTAATACACTGGTGGGAACTCAAGCATCAAGAACTGCATCATTGCTGGAATCTCTGGATATCATTCATAAAACCGGTGAATCTACCATAGAGAAGATTCCCTTTATCGAATCTGCGGTAAGCAGCTATGAAAAAAACAGCGATCTTTCTACTGCAGATCTCAACGACCTCGGTACTATTCTTGAGAAATCCTTCTTATCTGATTCCTCCGGATTAAAAATCGGACATGATACGGCCTATCCGCCATGGACCCATATTGAGAACGGCAGCCCGGTAGGTTTCAGTGTGGAACATACCAAATCACTTCTAAGACAGGCTGGAAGGAAGGCTGTTTTTAACGGTGGGCAATGGGCCGATCTTTATTCCAAACTGATGAATGGAGATCTGGATCTTCTGCTGAATGTCGGCTGGCCGAATGATTTTTTTGCCAAAGAGCCGGTTATAGCATCCAAACCCTATAGCCGGTTTAACATTAAGTTGTTTTCCACTTCCGGGAAGATAACGGATATTAAATCCTTCAAAGGGAAAAAGGTTGCCGTTCAACGGGGTTCCTTTGCCGAGGATATTGCCAGGAATGCCGGTTTTGAATACCTGCTTTTTGAAAATGACATTCAAGGAATGGTGCAGCTGCTCTGGAACAATGTTGATGCGGTAGCTACCGAAGAGCGGGTGGGTGAGTATATTTCAAAAACCCTTTTTATGGGTAAAATCCAGGCTGTTACAGATGTCATTGCCTCCCTGGATGTTGTGTACCTCTTCAGAGAAGAATCCAGTGAATTGAAAGATTTATTCAACCGGGAAATAAACAAGGCAAAACCCTGAAAATTATCCGGGCAGGTTCAGATTTTCCACCATGCGGTTATAGCCTGCAGCTGCTTTCCTTGTAATTCTGTTCATACGGAATGCAATCCAGCTTAAAGGTTTCTCCATACCAATTTCAGGGAAGAAAGTCAGGGCCCGGACGGCAGTTTCCGGAGTGATAAAACCCGGTATGGGTTGAACGGCCCGATACGGGTAGGGCGTAACGATATAAATATCGGCTTTGATGTCTGCCTCTTCTTCACTCCATCCGGGGAACGGCGGCGCAGCAGTTCTGAAGGCAAAGGTTCGGTCCCGGATATCCCGCTCTGCACTCACTTCTTCAATCAGACCGTTCCATCGGAGTGTGCTCTCACCGGGGCCGTGATGAGAGAGAATTACAGGAGTATCAGGCAGCATATCCATCTCCTCTGCGGTAAGCCAGAGAAACACCGGAGGTGAGTCTTCCTGATTCTCAAGGGCGGCAGAGAGTATTTCCGGTGAGGTTTTTCCATCAGTTCCCAAGGCCAGAAGGCGAATCCCCTCTTCGCCTGTATCCAGTTTCCTGTTGAAATCACGCACAAAAAGAATAAAATCACAATATTCGGTATAACCCAGAGCAGCATTTGCGGAGAACAGCAGTTTCTCGGCACGGGTTTTGTCACTGCCGTCCAGAATGTAGGCATCCAGTTCCATCTGCTGCGATGAATCCAGGAAAAACAGCCCTAATTCACGCACTCCTGCATCGTAAATAACAGCTAAGAGGGCCCTCATCATTTCAATTGTGTCTGATCTGAGAATGTTGTCCTGGACGAGTACCACAGATTGTTCTGTATTCAATTCTTCGTACAGCAGTTCCCCGGGCGACCTGCTGCTTTCATCCAGCCATTTATCCAGAGAGAGGTTGTCATCATTTTCTTTGATTACAGTTTGAATGTCCGGCTGACAGGAGGTCAGCAGAAATAAAAATAACAAAGTAAGGGATACCGGAAAAAACCGGGTGAAAATTTTATTTTTTAATTGCATGTATATTTTTTTCTTCCAGAATGGAGATGAGATTACCAACATCATTTTTTTTCATTGTAAGAACAACCGGGCGGTGATCCACAGAGTACAGCCTGATACGGCTGCTCCCTGAACGGCTGTAATTCTTCATACCGGTAAAGGAATGGTACTCGGCATTGTGACGGTAATGAAGGAATAGATTCAAACCGCTGCTGTCTGTCTTCAGAAGGGGTTGGTGATTACCGTAAATCACCAGAAACAGAACCAGCACAATCCCGGAGAGATATATTGTCATATCTGCTGTCCGATAATGCACCAACAGAGGCTGCAGTGCCGGGAGAAAGGGCAACAGGAACAGGTAATGTGCGGCCCGGGTTAACGGATGTTTTTTTGCTGTAAGAACGGCCATTAAGTTTATCCTACGCCGGAAGGAGTCGGGGGGTCCATCACACAGCAGTTTCTCCCGGAGGATTTCGCTTTGTACAGGGCTTTGTCCGCAGCAGCTATCAGCTCGGCAGGGCCGTCATTTTTCACTCCGAATTCGGCAATTCCCATACTGATGGTAACCGTTGATCCTGCCACATCCCCCGCCCGGGCTTCGATGAGTTTTCGGGCTTTTTCGGCCACAAGATAAGCTCCCCGGGCATCGGTTTCCGGGAGTATGATTACCAGTTCCTCTCCGCCGTACCGGGCTGCTGTATCCGAGTTTCTGCAGCTGCTTCTAATCATTTCCGAAACGGACTGCAGAACCTCATCTCCCTTCTGATGACCGAACTCGTCGTTGTAATGTTTAAAATGGTCTATGTCCCCGAGTATCAGGCTCAAACTGCGGCCGTACCTGCCGCAGCGGTTTACCTCTTCCTGAAGTTTCTGATCGAAGTATCGGCGGTTGAACAGGCCGGTGAGTTCGTCCCGGAAGGCCATGTCAGACAATGCGTCTCTTTTCTGGTTGTAGTAGCGCTTCAGGTCCCGGATTTTCCCGGCCATTTCCGGAGAATTCGCTTCTTTGGCCAGTTCGTGAACTTTGCGCTCGAATATCAAGGTGTCGTCGGGCTGAGGAATAGTGTTTTCATCTGAATTGCTGATGATGTACTGGAGGTCGTGAGGACCGATGCGGATGCGGTCGCCGTCCAGAAGCCTGATGGAACCGGCTTTTCCGCCGTTTACGAAGGTGCCGTTGGTGCTTTGGAGGTCTACAAGGGCGAATCCGCTTCCCGACCATCGCAGAGATGCGTGGCTTCGGGAAACTCTCTCGTCGGTGAGCTGAATATCGGCTTCTTTTGTCCGGCCGATGATGTACTCTTTGCCCCTGGAGAGTTTGAGGCTGGAATCAAGGTAGTAAATATAATGATCTTCCATGGTTGTTGGCCTGATTCTAAGGCTTTCGGCCTCAGCTTATCAAGTTTCAATAATTGTTTTGGATAACCCTCTGGCGATTGTCGGGTTTGTTCATATAATTATATTGGATGAAGACGAACGGAACTGTTGTATTTCAAAGTGACTTCGGTCTGGTGGACGGCGCTGTCGCTGCCATGTACGGTGTGGCCAACGCTGTTTCACCCGATTTAAAATTGTACGATCTAACCCATGAGATACCCCAGTTTGATATCTGGGAGGCTTCATATCGGCTGATACAGACCGTGGAGTTCTGGGCACCTGGAACTGTATTTGTCTCGGTGGTAGACCCAGGGGTGGGAACTGATCGAAAGAGTGTGGCAGTCCTTACAAAAACAGGGCATTACATTGTTACTCCGGATAATGGAACCCTTACCCATGTGGCCCAGACTCTTGGAATTGCCGAACGTCATGAGATTGAAGAGGCGGAAAACCGTTTGAAGGATTCCCAGCATTCCTACACCTTTCACGGCCGGGATGTGTATGCCTACACCGGAGCCCGGCTGGCTGCGGGCATGATCGATCTGGCCGGAGTGGGAAGGATGCTTCCTGCGGGTGAAACTTCTGTCCATCCTTATACACCTGCATCTGTTGACAATGGTGAAATCTCTGCTTCCATTGATATACTGGATGCCCGGTACGGCAGCCTCTGGACCAACTGCTCAAGGGAAATGTTCGCCGATCTCGGGGTGAAGTACGGGGATTATATCAGTGTGCAGATAACCCATCATGGGAGAATTGTGTACGGCAATGAATTGAAATATGGAAAATCTTTCAGCGATGTGAATATCGGAGCTACTTTAATCTATATCAATTCCCTGCTGAACGTGGGTGTGGCTATTAATCAGGGGAATTTTGCCCGGGCCCATGATATCGGTGCCGGAAGAGATTGGCTGATACATTTTGAAAAATCTGTCAGTCCCAGATAGATAATATAGATGATGAGAAAGCTGGTTTTTCAGAGCGATTTCGGTTTGGGTGATGGTGCGGTAAGCGCCATGAAGGGTATCGCTTACGGCGTTGATGGAAATCTTATTGTCGGTGATGTTACCCACGACATCAGCCCTTTTAACATCTGGGAGGCCTCCTACCGCCTGTCTCAGGTGGTTGATTTCTGGCCGGAAGGGACAGTTTTCGTTTCAGTCGTCGATCCGGGTGTAGGCTCTGATCGGAGAAGTGTCGTAGCCAGACTCACTGGCGATCGTTACGTGGTAACACCGGATAATGGAACCTTAACTCACCTGTTTCTCGCTGATCGTGTGCTTGAAATCAGAGAAATTGATGAATCGGTTAACAGGCTTCAGGGGAGTTATGAATCTCATACTTTTCATGGACGGGATGTTTACTCATTCACCGGGGCCAGGCTTGCATCCGGTTTCATCGGGTATGAAGAAGTTGGTACAAAGCTGGAATTAAGCAGTCTTATACAGATTTATAAAGATGCAGTTCAGATTGAGGGAAGCATTTTAACCGGAACCGTGGAAATACTGGATGTAAGATTCGGTCATTTATGGACTGATATCAGCTCTTCAGATCTTGAAGTATTAAAACCAGTTTATGGTGATATGCTGAATGTGGTGATTATTTATAGGGGCTGTGAATTGTACCGCGGTTCAATTCCTTTCTGTAAATCGTTTAACGATGTTAATCCCGGGGATGAGCTGGCTTATATCAATTCCATGATGAACCTTGCGGTAGGAATTCATCAGAAAAGTTTTGCAGAATTGTATGGAATAAAAGCCGGTCCGGCATGTAAAATCAGAGTATCCTTGTTACAGGAGGTATAAACGGTGCAATCAGTAAAAACAAATAAAGTAGTGGCATTTCAAAGTGATTTCGGCCTTCTGGAAGGAACGGTAGCCCAGATGTACGGTGTTGCCATGGGTGTCGATCTGGATTTGAAGCTGATGGATATTACCCATAACATTGAGGTGTTCAACACCTGGGATGCTTCCTATTCCCTGTTTCAAACCTGTCCTGCTTTCCCTTCCGGCTGTGTGTTTGTTTCGGTTATCGATCCGGGAGTAGGAACCAGCCGTAAAAGTGTTGTGGCCCTTACAAAGGCCGGACATTATATTGTAACCCCGGATAACGGGACTCTCACCCATCTTGTGAAGCATGTCGGTGTCAGCGCCCTTCGGGAGATTGATGAATCGGTGAACAGGGTGAAGGGCAGTGAGAAATCCCATGTCTTTCACGGTAGAGATGTTTATGCTTACACCGGTGCCAGACTGGCTGCCGGAGTTATTGATTTTGATGGTGTGGGTCCTGAATTAAATCCAAAAGATATTATCTGTCACCCCACACCGGAGGCTGTGGTTTCGGGTAATCGTGTGGATGGAATGATTGATATCCTCGATCCTCTTTTCGGAATGATATGGACCAATATTCCGATCGGGGTTTTTGAAGATCTGAAAATTGACTTTGATACGATGGTGAGTGTTGTTATTAAATACAAGGGTGAATCCAGATACGAGAAGGAAGTTCTTTATGGAAAATCCTTCGGCAGTGTGAAAGAAGGTGAAGATATCATCTACAACAACGAAATCGGCTACTTTGCTGTTGGTACAAATATGAAGAGTTTTGTAGATAAATATAACATCCAATCAGGTTTTGACTGGACGATCAGTCTGGAAAAAATATAGTTACTGTATGGTTCTTTCATAGTTAATTCTGTGGGGGAGCATCACTGAATTGCAGGAGGTTCTGCATATGTTTAAATTCGGCACAAAGAAAATTGTAGCCACGGGTATTGGTGCGGCGTTGTTCATGGTGTTATTCATGTTTGTGAAAATACCGTCCTGGGTACCGGAAACACAGTTTCAAACAGCTTATGCCTTAGGCTCTCTGATGGCTGTTCTCTTCGGACCCATTGCCGGAGCATTGATTCAGTTTATCGGTCATGCTCTGAGTGATGCCGCACAGTATGGCTCTCCGTGGTGGAGCTGGGTAATTGCAAGCGGCGTGAGTGGTTTTATCTTCGGTCTGGCCTACAAGAGAACCGGAATTGAAAAAGGTGAATTCACTCTCAAGGGTGTAATCACCTGGAATATCATTCAGGTAATCGGAAATATTGTGGCATGGCTGATTGTTGCACCGTTACTGGATATCTGGATTTATGCAGAGCCAACAAATCTGGTATTT
>Ga0164315_10001211_pt1 | contig 19333 bp, 15 predicted proteins | sample GuaBasSedimGuay6_FD_113737 | JGI IMG/M metagenome (GOLD analysis project Ga0164315, IMG submission 113737) | Subseafloor sediment microbial communities from Guaymas Basin, Gulf of California, Mexico - Guay6, Core 4569-2, 0-3 cm | ecosystem: Environmental > Aquatic > Marine > Hydrothermal vents... | reverse complement strand
GGTAGCGTGTTTATGCTGCCCACCAATTTGTAGGGTGGGTAGCGTGTTTATGCTGCCCACCAATTTGTAGGGTGGGTAGCGTGTTTATGCTGCCCACCAATTTGTAGGGTGGGTAGCGTGTTTTTGCTGCCCACCAATTTGTAGGGTGGGTAGCGTGTTTTTGCAGCCCACCATTCCCCTGAGTACAACGAATTACGGGGATAAACGAATTTTAATCATTAAGAATTAAGAATTGAGAATTAAATTTTCCTCAATTTTGCACAAAACTCATAACGTCAATAGTCTCAAAAAGAGACACAAAATCAATAATTTATATGATTAGTGACAACTCTAATAATGAGAAGTGATACATTCAATATCACAGATGCACTTTCAATGTGACCCTAACAAGAAATAAAATACGCCCTTCTCAAATTTGATTGAATAACGACGGGTAAACGAATTATCTTGATTAGCGTTCAAAATTGATTTTGATTACAGCTATTCAAAATAAGCGTCCATTATTTTTTTGATTGATTAAATTCAATTGCAGTTTAACTGATAACTGATAATTGAATCGGTAGGCGAAGTTGCCCTTCTTAGAGAAGAAGCAACTTCTGTTATTTATTTAAATAAACCAAAACGAGGTAAATAACCGTGAGATCATATCTCAAAAAACGTCTTCCCACAAAACGGGCGACAAATGGGGGCCATCCCCCAGCGCGACAACGCACACTGGCACGGGCGATAGCAATGGCATTGCTTGGAACCAGTTCATTAGGGGCAACTAGCGCAATGGCGGCTGAACCCGATTTTTTCGCAGGTGACAGTTATTCTCTAATCCTGAGAGACGATGGGGCACTTTTTCAATTGGGTGGCAATCCCGATGTTCCTCGTATAGAACTACCAGAGCCCTTTACCTTCTCTCTTTCTAAGGATGCCGTTTTTACGGGTGTTGATTCTATACGTTCGTCTGACGCGAATAGTGTTTCAAATGCTTATGCTGTGGTATCGATAGACAAAGAGGCATTGGTTTGGTGTCCATCAGAGAAGTGTGCTAATGAAATAACGGTACCACCCACTCCTATCACGGGTTCGCATATATCTGATTTGAAAGATATACGTGCAACTCAAACGGATTATCTCATTGATAATGGTAGTGATCAGATATATTTTGGTGGATGGGATGGAACTCAGTACACTATCAATCAAATCAATAAGGCTAATCTTCCTAGCGAGTGGGATAATGACTTAGCCCTTACTGACGCGGGTTTGGTATTTTATCGAGAACGGGAATGGATTCCAAATAGTCAGGAAGAGAAGTACCACATACTTCCTATCGCTGGCTTGAAAGAGGTTAAAAAAGTCGCGGGTTCCTATCATGACGGTGTTGCATTGACTAATGCGGGTACTGTTTTCCTGTGGCGACATGATTGGGAGAGTGGCTTACGTAAAATGACTCAACCCAATGAGTTAACGGATGTCAAAGACATTTCTGGAAGCGGTTATAGCGGTGCTGCCATAACTAACACTGGTGTTGTATTTGCTTGGCGTTGGGATAGCAATACCAAACAACACATCGTCACCCAAATTGCGACTGATGCCAAAGAAATTAAGAATGGCGCTGCTGTGAAAAACGATGGTAGTGTCATTGCTTGGTACTGGCATTACTCTAATCGTCAGTTTTATGTTGCCACCGTCGCTACTGATCTCAAGGAACTTGGAAATAGTGCTGCCATAACAACAGATGGTAATCTAGTCGGATGGAATTGGGGTTGGAACGCTACACAACCTAGTATTTACCAAATTTCTACTGATGTTAGAAGCTTCATTGGAAATGGGTTAGCACTGAAAACCGATAACAATGTTATTACGTGGTATAGAGGTAGTGCCATTCAGATTGCTAACTTAGCAGACATTGATGAAATTGTAGAAGACGGCAATGGTAACAACATTGGATTGCTTGTAAAAACCAATAACGGTGGTGTCGTTGCTTGGAACTACTACTATCGGCGCGGTTATGCTGTTGGTCATTTTACCGATCTAGTTGATGTCAAGGAATTTGGTGATGCTAGTGGTTACCAAGGCGCTGCAATCTATACTGATGCAAGAACAGTATTTGCGTGGCAGCGAGATTATAACGGAAATACCTATTCATTTGGTAAGGTTAATGCTTTGACAGACGTTAAAGAAACGTTACGGGGAAGTAATTACTATTACGGCATAGCCATCACTAATTCCAATGAAGTCTACTCTTGGCAATGGGATGCAGACGCTAACCAACACAATGTCCAACTACTACTCACTAATCGCAAGGAATCCATTGGAAATGCTAGTGCTTCAAATGGGCTACTTGTGAGTACAGATGGTAAGGTTGTTGTTTGGCAGTGGAACTCAAACACCAATGCGTATGTTGTCAAACAAGTTTTGGCTAATCATTCTCAAATCAAAAACGGTAGTAGTTCTCAAGGTGCAGGCGTAAACAACGCCGGAGAATTGCTTGCTTGGCAATGGGCTTCTCGCACTCACCAGTTTGTGATTACCACAATTTCAACCGATTTCAAAGAATTTGTTGGGAATAATGAACAGTACAATTCCATCGAGCTTGCTGTAAAGAACGATGGTACTTTGGTTTCTTGGCATTGGGATAATACTAATAGTCAGTTTGTCATTACTGAACTTTTGACCCATTTCAAAGCATTTGAGCAGAGCGATTATCGTAGTGGTTTCGCACTAACTAATAGTGGTGAAATCTTTGCTTTGAAATACGATTGGAATACAGGCTATACCGTTACGAAGGTAGACGGCCTCACTGATGTCGTTGAAGTATCAAGTTCAGAAAGTGAATACCAACAAACGGGACATACCTTGGCTTTGAAAGGCGATGGTACCTTATGTGGTTGGGGCAACAACTTGTATGGACAACTGGGTAAAGGGCATCCAGACACAGTACCCATCACCGCCCCCGTTTGTCATATTGAAGATTTAACCGTCTATGATCAAACAGGATGTGATCTTCAGTTTAAAGCAGTGGATTTTGGAGCGAGTGCAGCGAACAGTACTCAATCGGTGAGACAAAGCATTGCCATTTCCAGTGAAATCTGCGAATCGTTTGAAGGGCCAACTCTTCAAATAACCGACTCCAAGATTTATGGTACCCATGCCAATGAATTTCAGGTGGCTGATATTGAAAACAAAGCAGAGTGTTATGGTGGCAAGATAAATGGCGTAGTCTATTCCAGCTGTTGGTTCGATATGGCCTTTTCACCCACCTCAGAAGGGATTAAGGATGCAAAACTTACCTTCACGTTCAAAGACACTGCGCTTAACATGTCTCCCATATCACTACATGGGGAAGCTATCCAATTTGGACAAGCCGATATTGAAGTGTCGCCAGACACTTATCACTTCTCTGCCAGTCTGAATGAACATTCTGGTACTCAAATTTTCACGGCCCAGAATGACGGCAATGTCAATTTGAAATTGGGCGAGATTGGTGTTGATGGCAGCAATGCCAGTGATTTTAGAGCCTATGATCACCAATGTGCCTACACAGACGTTTTAAAACCTTCTGAACTGTGTAAACTGTCTGCACAATTTGCGCCTCAAACGGAAGGCGATAAACAAGCCGATCTGGTTATCAACTCCAATGATGCCAACGATCCCGCATTACACATACCCTTAACCGGAACCGTCGTCACCTCCTCATCGGATTATTGCTCTGATACCAGTTTAACGACTATCGAAACATCAGGTTCAGGTTTTTGGTTATGGCCCAACACCTGGACACGAATACGTGAAGTCAGTGGTGATAATGTCAACAAACCCACTGAATACGATGTAGTGCGGATAAAAGAGGGTCATTCAATCACTGGAATACGCTCTGCTAAAATCAAAGCACTGTGTATTGAAAGTGGCGCCACCTTGACAAGTTTTAATGATCAAGGAACGCCATTGTACATACAAGCCGCTGAACACATCGAAAATCAAGGCATAATCAGCGGAAAAGCAGGTGCCCCTGAAAATGCAAACTGTATTGAAGGCGGCAATTATCCCTCAAACGTAGGCATGCAGGATTGCGCTCAACAGGGTGCCAGTATCTCCTTACGAGTGACTGAAGGCATGTTCCGTAGTCTCGGCAAAATTGTGGCTGGTAAAGGCGGTGATGGGATACGGTATGCCGGAAGCGGTGGTAGCGTTAGCCTATCGGCAACAAACGTTATTCATGCCCCACAAAGTATGATCAACAATCCAATACGGGGTGGCAAAGGTGGCAACATAACGGGTACTCAATCAGGCCAAGCGGGTAGAGGTGGAAGCACCAGTTTGTGGGGCAGTCAATCAGTAGCAACGACCAGTTATTCTGCCATCTACTCAGGGAATGGTGGTAATTGTAATCCGGCTGCGACTGAAGCCCAAATAGGTGGAGACGGTGGTCGTCAATGGCTAAATGCCAGAGGTTCTGTTGATTTACAAGGCATTTTTGACGTAGGTAATGGTGGAACGCAATGTACCCCGCCTGGTAGAAACGGTAGAGATGGCAATTTCAATGCTGATCCCGGTGTACTAACCCTCTCAGGAAAGGACACCAAAATCCGTGCAGGTAACATTAAACTGTATGGGGGAGAAAACTGGACGTTAGACTTGAGTGGTTTGAGCGATAATGCCATTACAGCTAGTGGTGACATTACTTTAGCCATCGGAAAAGGCGGCATCATCGACTTACGTGGCAACGCCAATAAGGTTTTGAAAGCCGAAGGTAGCGTGCAGGTTTTTTCTGACAAGCTCATGCTAGATGAAGACACTAAATTGTCTGAATTGGTTGAGGCTAAAAAGATTATAGCCGGCCCCAGCAAGATTTTACGTGATGTCTCCTTGACAGCGCCTGCCAAATTGTCAGGTGAACCAGAAGTCACTTTACCCGTGACAGTGACATTGATTAATGCCAGTCCAAAGAAAGACACCTTTAGTTTGACAGTATCCGATTCAGCAAGTTGGGTTTTAGCTGGATTACCGGATCAAATTGAAGTTGATGCTTTAGGCGCGGTTGAATTGACATTGAACGTCACTTTACCCAAAACGCTGGGCTTAACAAACACGATTACTGTGACGGCTACTTCGCAAGCAGATTCTGAGGTTAAATCAGAAGCAAAAGTGCAAGTTATTGTCGCTGAAGAAGAAATCCTACTTCCTCCAACACTGGGGAACTACAGCGCCTCTGGCACAATCCGCGACAAACAAGGCAATCCTGTTGCTGGTGTCACCGTGAAAATGGGCGACATAACGGTTATTACCAATGAAACGGGCTACTGGGAAATCAATAGCTTGCAGGAAGGCGAGTATAAGGTGACAGCCACCAAAGACGGCTATACCTTCCCATCGCAAACGTGCGCCCTTGGCAACAATGAGAATTGTAGTCCCAAAATCAAACCCGGCTCCGTACTCGATATCAAAGTGGTGCCCAATAGTTGGAAACCCGCTAAACAAGGTGAAAACGTCAGCTACGCGATAACAGTGACTAACCAAGGCGAGGAAACGGCTACTGGTGTTATGCTCACTGACACTTTGCCAGAAGGCACTACCCTCGTTTCTATTGAAGCAGTGGATGGTGGCGAATGCGATGCGGATACCGTGACATGCACTTTGCCTGACTTAACGCCCGGTGTCACCGCGACTGTGAAAGTCGTGATCAGCAACGCGCAATCGAAAACGCTGATCAATAAGGCCACTGTGACGGCTAATGAATATCCAGTTGATGTGCAAACGACTTGGACAGCGGTGAAGCCGTATCTGTCAGTCACCCTCAGCGATACGCCCGATCCGGTAACCACGGGCAGTACTTTACACTACACGGCCGATGTTGATTTGAATCAGTACGCGCCGACGACAACGGCAACCGGTGTTGAGTTAGTGATGCAATTGCCCAAAGGCGTTGAACTGAAATCGTTGAACACTGATTATGGGGTATGCGATACCAGCAAACTGCCAACCGTCATTTGCGAAATCACAGACTTGAGCATTGACAGCCCCGATGCCATTAGTCATATCACAGTTGATCTTGATGTGCTATTGAACGATCCCGGCTTACTGCTCTTAACGCATGAAGCCAAGGTGACAGCGAATGAATATCCCGCACACACCGATAGAGAACGCACAAAAATCGCCATACCAGAAGATATCGAAGTCGATATCGCCTTTGTCATCGACGTGACGGGGAGTATGCAGGAAGAAATCAACGGCGTTATCAAGGCCTTAAAAGGTTTTATTGCCGAGATAAAATCAAGTAATGCGAGTAATGCGCCCCTAGTTGCCCTGATTGTTTTTACGGATGACGTGAAAATCGAAGCCTTTACGGGTGATTTGAATGTCTTATTGGGCGCGGTTGAACAACTCAAGGCCGCTGGCGGTGGAACTTGCCCAGAAGCCTCAGTCGAAGCGTTATTGATTGCGGTGCCGCATACCAAAGAAGGAGGCGATATCCTGTTTGCAACCGATGCCTCGCCGTATGCTGATGCCGATGTTGAAAAAGTCATGGCACTGCTGCGCGGTAAAGGGATTCGCTTTAATGCGATGATCACGGGAGATTGTACTAATGAAAGCGATTGGAATCAATTGCCTTAAATAGACTATATACTGCACGCGGGCACAATTTTAACTTTTAGCTTTCCCATTGCATGGAATGACAAATCTCAGATAAAAATCGATAAACGCGCAACCCCGAAGGGGTTTTCAGGCTAAAGTTTCGCTCGCGAAACTTTATTTCACGCAAAAGTTTTGCGCGCAAAACTTTTGCGTGAAATCCTGAAAATGTGAATAGCCCCAGGTGGCAACCTGGGGTTGCCAAAAGTTAAGTTTATTCCCGTGCAGACTATAAATAACGCAAAAGACGCAAAAGGCGCAAAAGACGCAATACCAGATTTCCTTTAGCGCCCTTTAGCGCCCTTTGCGCCTTTAGCGTTTAATTATTATGGATAATCATCATGATAGCTAACCTCATATCCATTGGAAATTCAAAAGCAGTTTGTTTACCTGACATCATTCTTAATCAATGTCAATTGGGTAATCTCATAGAACTGCAAGTCAAAGAGAATTACCTTTCATCCTGTTAAGTACTGAAGCACAAATAAACAGGTATTTTACCGCAACCTCTTGTGGTTGCCCCTCTTCTTGGTTGTTTCTTTTAATTAAAATACCTGAAAATTTATGGTTCAGTACTTATCATATCAATCAGCACAATATCCATTCGTTTATCGGCCCGTTATTAGCTTCGCGAACGAAGTTTCGCTGTACTCATTATTCTTTTGGCCCCACAACAAGCCATTCAACCTGGGCACATGGGTTCCCTTTTTTAATCATATGACATAACTCACGCAACTTATCAGAAGGATTTTCAGGCATTTTAATCTCCAACAGAAACGCATGAGTTGTCTGCCCCATTTCCACTTGGGCACCGGCCGAGATAAATTGTTCTTTCCAATCTATCGCTATTGCTTGCGGCTCATCTGAATACTCAAACTGACAATACAAATTTGCTTCCTTCTTTTCTGACGGAGTATTTTGAGCAAGAAGCTGCGGCACAGGCCGCAACAACCAACCCAAAATAACGCCTACAAAAACAGCGGAAAAAGCCACTTTCCAGTGTCCAACATAATCCACGCTAAACAGTTTGATAAAGTGGTACTTAACGCGCCGCGCCATCCGATGCCAAAACAGCCGTGCCGTTATTTTTTTTAATCGTTCCTCAACACGAATAGCCTTTCGCAGTTCAGACACTTGACGCATTATATTCGGATCCGCCCCCTGGCACCTTTTCGCCAGCCAAACCCCGTAGCCAATCTTGATCCGCCTTATCCAAATTGGCTAACCATTTATCATCATCTTTATTTAACATCATCTTATGCCTTTATCTGTTTGCACTCACACTCTCCACTAGCACTCTTCCCAGCAATGCTGGAGCTTTTTTTTTGCAAGTGGTTGCTATCAATACCGCAGTCGCATTAGGTGTTCTGCTGATTTTCGCGGCTATTTCTTTTATAGACAGCCCTTTATAACGAAATATTAGGGCTTTAAAACAATCGCGATGATCATGCCGCATTTGTGCCAAGGCTTTCCTAAGGCATTTCTGATAACAGAGTGCTTGTTCCATATCAGGTTCAAAGACGCTCTGAATCTCCTCTAATGATAATAAACGCTGTTCAGGCATTCTTTTCAAACGCTTCTCTTTTTTCCAATACTCAGCCACTTCATGATGTGCAAAACGACACAGCCAAGTCAAAACACGGCATTCAGCCTTGAATAGGCCAATCTTTTTCTCAAAGCGAACAAACACATCATCACAAATTTCTTCAATCACACATTTATCGAGTCCATCATATTTTGACTTTAAAATGCTTTTTAATCGTCGTTCATAACGTCGATATAGCACCTCAAATCCCTGACGGCCCCCTTGCCGCATATCTTCTATTGCATCCTGATCAGTCATCTCAACCATGTTTCAAACTCCTATTAGTCTAGTTTGGAGCAAACGAAAGTTGTTCGTTCCAAATTTATTTTTATTTTACTGCTATTGGAGTGCAAAATTTATTTTGCGTTGGCCATCTTTGAGGATGTTGTTGACAAGCGGTATTTTTCGTATTCTCTTTGACTTCTTTTTGAGTCATCCTAAAGATTTCATCCAAATCAGCATGAGGAGCCGCTTTCAAATACTCAAGGAAAGTATAGGTAAAAATGCCCCCTTTATTCGGATATTCCCAAGCATTTTGTTCTTCTTTAGCCGCCGCATAGAGTATACCTTTTAATTGCTTCAATTGACGATGAACCCGACAATCAGGCTTTGGCAAACTCTCATCATTTTGATAAAAAGGCCTTTTAAACCATTTAGATTTAGCTCGCTTTGGACAACCCTTGTCACCTCTTAACATCCCACTGGCAAAACACGCATCGACAAAAGTGATGATCTGGTGAGTATTGATTTTATTAACCCATTTAACAAATTTATCATCAGTTATACTGGAAACTGAAGGATAAGTGACAAACACTTCATCTAGGCAATCTTGCTCATCATGATTGTTATCCGGTTGTACCATGCCCAGAAAAGTAGATAAACACCGTATCTTGTACCCGTACTAACGGCAGTAACTTTTTCAAATTCCACCTGAAATCAGAAAATGTGATATCAGTTCGTACACATTTCTGAGAAGAAGGCACTTGAAAACGTTTCTGTATCGCATCAGCGAAAGACTGGGCATCATCATTCGCTTTTTTTAAATGGCCCGTATTCGCACCCATCGCCAAAATAAACGTTCTTGGCGCACTAGAAGCCTTTAAATCTGCCCAACACGGTTGGGCGATTGCATTGGCAGAGTGAAATAAAACGAAAAAGAGTAATAAATACAAGGGGATAATCATATTAATCTACCTTTGATATGGGGATGGTGGGCAAGTGTTTGGTTCGTTTTTGGGTTGTTCTCGATTTCATTGGTGACAGCGATCCCACTCTACATTGATTAATTTGACAATCATGACAATCTGCGTTCTATCTTTTTACGACTAAAACTCTTCCCATCCCTCTTGTTCTGAAGAAACAGACTGAGGCCGTTTCTTGGATGGATTAGCCAATTTTTTGAATTGTCTAGTAGGAAATTGGGAATGGGTAGCAGAATGTGTTTTTTGAGAATGCTGACGGGTTTGAAAAAAAGCAACATGCTTTTTGAGATTTTTAGCTTGTTCCTTCAGGGATTCACTGGCTACAGCCGCTTCTTCAACTAAAGCGGCATTTTGCTGTGTGATTTCATCTAATTGCGCGATGGATTTATTGATTTGCTGAATACCGACTAATTGTTCTTTACTGGCCGCTGCAATATCAACAATAATATCGCTCACTTTCTTCACAACCATGACAATGTCATCCAAGGTTCTACCTGATTGATTCACTAAGTTTGTGCCTTCTTCTGTTTTAGTGACACTGTCTTGTATTAATCCCTTAATTTCTTTTGCCGCCGCCGCACTACGTTGAGCGAGACTACGCACTTCGGTGGCAACAACCGCAAAACCACGGCCTTGTTCACCAGCACGAGCGGATTGTAGGGGCAATCCTTTGCCCTAGCCCTTTTTGAAATTAATTATCTGAAGGCGGCAGCGATAAATAGTGCCATGCAACTTTTGCCTGAAATGTTGAACAGTCACTGTTCACGCCAGTTTTAAGTTTTACTGATATTAAAATCTATAGCACCGTGCAAAAGTCGGCAGTCTGTTTATAAATAAATGATTGATTTTAGATTAACTTAATAACCTATTTTTAACCGTACAATGCGAAAAAGTTCATAAGTTCATTATAAATAGTTTACTTGAGAACATGATGATGACGGAAAATTGTCCCATTATTTTGTCATAACTGATAACATGAGATGAAATTAGCAAATAAACGACTTCATAAACTAGCGGCAAAAAATGCCCCGTTTTTAATTTTAAATTTTCACCATGACCTTTTTGAAGCACTTCCTTGAAATTTGTTTGGATAATTATGTTAGTATTATTAATTGTCTCAACAAAATCATGCGGGTTTTAAAAAACAATCATTTAGAGTTAAAGTGGAATCGGACTATTAACGGCGCAAGCACTTATCGTCATAATACATAGTCAATGTATGCGATATTTATAATTTATCAAGGAACTTGCAAAACGCCAATGCAATAGGCCTTGAAAAATGGGCACTCTATTGGAAAATGGGAATTGTCAATTTGAGTCAGTTCAAAGATGATATATAAAACAATCACTTAATTATAGTGGTGGCAAGCATAGAAGGTACTAATTCCAAAGGATAATTGTTAAATGTTTACTGAATTAGGGTTCCTTCTTTTGATTCCTTTTATGGCTGCCATGACTATAATTTATGGCTTGCTTTTCGATATGAACTATTCTCCATTTTCTATTCTCTATTCCCCATGTTAAATAAATTTTGCGAGAGGCTCATAGTCAAAAAAATTTTTTATTTTCAAGCGCCTCATCAAGCAGAAAATTTGAATTTAAAAAGAAAGCTGATAAGCGCCAGTTTTGAAAAAAGTATGTTGCATTCCCATTCCTTAATGGATAAATTAAATTTTGAAACCATGCCCGTCATGATCAAATAAATCATGAAAAATGAACGGCATCTGCCCTAAATTGTAAATTTAAAAAATGAAAGATGAACGAACACAGATAAAATGACTTTTTGGTGGGCAAAGCCCACCCTACATTGATATCGGTGGACAATAGAAATACCTTGTCTACCCTACTTACTGCTAAACAGTGGCCTTTACAAAGCCCACCCTACTTATGATAACTGATTTCCACGCAAAAGTTTTGCGCGCAAAACTTTTGCCAGGAACTGATAACTGATAACTGGTAACTGGTAACTGAAATGATTTTTTCTAACTTGATCAAGCCTAAATGGCAACATCGTAATCCCGATGTCCGTCAATTAGAGGTCAAAAACATAGACGATCCAGCGATTTTAAACGAGGTAGCCCAAAACGATAAGGCCGCTTCTGTACGACGAACCGCAGTCTTGAAACTCACTGAGTTAAGCGTATTAGAACAAATCGCACAACAGGATTCAGACAAAGCAGTACAAGAAAGCGCAGAAGAACGCATTAAACAATTGCTTTGTTGTCAAAAAAACGATTGCCCAACCTTGGATACCCGCTTGGCTTGGATCAACAAGAGCAATCATACAGAAATCATAGCGCATGTTGCAGAATCAGGGCCAGAAATGGCACTGAGAATGGCCGCTATTGATAAACTTGAACGTGAAGGGTTATTAGGCGATATTGCCATTAATGATCCGGTGCTTGAAGTGCGTCTGGCTGCTATCGAAAAACTGAGCCAAAAATCGACCTTAGAGCGCGTGTTTAAAGCCAGTCGCAACAATAATAAACGGGTTAGTCGGCGAGCGCGTGAGAAACTGGATGAGATGCTTGAACATCAGGAACGTCCAGCACGAGTGCATACCGAGTGTGAAAGCATTTGTGCTAAATTAGAATCTTTAGATAGTCGATTAACTTCAGGCATCAAGGCACAGGGTAATTCTAAATCTTTAAACCCAGAAACTACCGAGTTAAAACGTTTACAAGAACGCTGGAAGGCTATCGCGCCATACGCCGATTCTCAATGTCAAACACGTTTTGTCAAAGTACAACAAGCCGTTATGGCGGCTTTGGAAAACTCTCAACAAGCACTTGATGAGGCACAACAGCGTGAACTCGCTTTGGCCCCCCTACGGGCGGCTAAACAAAGCTTATGTGAACAAATGGATGCATTGTTGATAGACTTGAAAAAACGTCAACGTCTTGGTGATCAGGATCAAGAAGAGTTTGACCAACGTCTTGAAGCCGTGAAAAGTGAGTGGGCAGAAATCCAACCGATTGATGAGCCTGATGAAGAACTGAATTGGCAGAAACGTTTTGAGCGATCCCATCAGTCTGTGCAAAAACGATATCAAATTTGGCAAGATTATCACCGTATAGCGAGCGCCTTGGAAGCTTTATGTACGGAGGCGGAAACGAAGCGGAATGACAACGTCGTCCTCACTGCGGAACATTTAACAAAGCTACAAGCGCGTTGGAAAGAGGTGTCGCAACCGACTAAACCATTGAGCCTCATAAGCGAATTAAACAGCCGCTTTGAGAAAACTTTAGCCGCCCTGAAAACGCACTTACAAGAACAAACGAAACTGCGTACTCAGGCGGTACAAGAATTCAAAAAACTGTTGACTGATATAGAAACAGCATTGGAACAGGGTGAATTGAAAACCGTTATTCCATTGGAAAAAACCGCCCGCCAGTTGTTCACCAACCTCGTTGGTTTATCCAAGGATCGTAAGAAAACGTTGGAAACGCGTTTACAGGATAGTCGCGATAAAATCAACAAATGGCGAGATTGGCAAGTTTGGGGGAATGAACTGGAACGGGAAAAATTATGCCAGCAAGTGGAAAGCTTGCTTGAGACAGAACATGAGAATCCAAATGAATTGCTTCGTCTAACTGAAGAAGCCCAAACGGCCTGGAAACGACTTGGCGCGAGCGGTTATGTACCCGTTTTTGGGGAACGCTTTAATCAAACTTGCCAGAATGCATATCAACGCTATCGAGAACATTTATGCCAACAAGTAGAAGCCTTATTGGAAGGTGAACACGAACTAGAAGAGGCTGCTAAAACGATTCGCAAGGCACAGGCGACTTGGAAACAGATGGGTTCTCAAGGCCATTCACAAGCACTATGGGAACGTTTTAATCAAGCCTGCCAGACGGCTTATGAACCTTGTCGGACTCATTTCCATATCAAATCCATAGAACGGGAACGCAACTTTTCAGAAAAACAAGCCCTTTGTGATCGTTTAGTTCAGTTTGCAGAAGAGACGGATTGGGAAAATCCTAACTCTAACTGGAAGGAGGTTTATCATTTTGTCCGTGATATGGATAAAACCTGGAGAAACATTGGTACGACCGACAGAAAACTCAAAAAACTCGTGCAGCGACGCTTTCAAGCGGCTATGCAAGTTTTGGAAATCCACTTGAATGATGAACGTCAACATAATTGTCGCACTCGGGTCAAGTTGTTAGGTCAGGTTGATGGATTGGCACTTCAGATGAAAACATTTATGGCTACCCACCAAGATGCCATGGGTGATGCAGAAGCCAAAAAAGTCGTTGATGCTAAAATCACAGAAGCCATTAATCAGGTTAAAAAATTGCAGGAGCAATGGGTTGTAACGATTTCTGGGAATCGCCGTATTGAACGCGAATTTTGGCAAACGTTCCGTAGTGCGTGTGATGAAGTGTTTAATTATCGTAAACAACAACAAGACGCGCTCAAAAAGGAGATCCAAAGCTATTTGGAATCTAAAATTGATTTGTGCAAACAAGTCGAAGCGTTGGCGAATTTAGAAGGTGATGCGATCAAAACGGCTCCGAGTCAAGTCAAAACGCTCAAGCAAGAATGGAAGAAAATTAAGCTTGACGGGAATAAGAGTCAGGTTGGGCCCCTTCGCAAAAAAGCGAAGGCAACCGAAGCAGTGGCAGATCGTTTTGATAAAGCCTGTAGACAGGTTGATAGAGCCTATCAGGCCCGGTTAGTTGCAGAACGACGCGAGCAATTAGAACGACTTAAACTAAAATCGGATTTTTGTGTTGAACTTGAGCAAGCTGATACGCTTGCTAGGCAAGAAGCTGAGGATGATCCTGAATGGCTAAATGTTGTTAAAGCCGCTTGGGAACAATTGCCAAAACTAGATGATGCTGATTTAGAAACGGCAATAGAGCAACGTTTTCAACAAGCGTACCGTGCCATCGAAATGGGGGAGTCAAGTTTTAGTTTTGAGGCTTTGAATAACAAGGAAACGCTCTGTATTCGTATAGAAATATTGCTCGGCATAGACTCACCTCCTGATGGTGCTCAAGCACGGTTAGCTTATCAAGTTTCTCGTTTATCAGCTGCGATGGGTGGTGAGGAAAGAAAAATCGTGGATAAACAGACAGAAGTCGAGGAGATAGAACGCAATTGGTATTTAAGCGCAGTACCAAGCGATCAGACTGCGCGTTTAGAAAAACGGTTTCGTCAAGTTTGTGAGATGTTTTATTCACAAGCTCACCATTAACTCGTGTCGGGGCGAACCGACGTGTTCGCCCACAACATAACTACAAGGATTAGATATAACAAAGGATAAACCCTAAACGATTAGATATAACAATGGATAAACCCATAACGACATGGATTGTATATAACAATGGATAAACCCATAACGACATGGATTGTATATAAGAAAGGATAAACCCATAACGACATGGATTGTATATAAGAAAGGATAAACCCTAACTACAATAAAAGAAATATTTTTATGAAAATCGATTGGTTGATCATAGGGGCCGGTTTTACAGGTAGCGTCTTAGCGGAAAGGATTGCGAGTCAACTTGGACAAAAAGTCTTACTGGTTGAACAACGTCATCATATCGCTGGCAATTGCTACGATTATTATAACGAGCAAGGCATTCTCGTTCATCAATATGGCCCCCATATTTTCCACACGAATGCCCAATATGTTTGGGATTATTTAGCCCAATTTACACCTTGGCGCAGTTACTACCATCAAGTCTTAGGCTCACTTGATGGCAAACTGGTACCCATACCCTTCAATCTCAATTCCTTGTATGCCCTTTTTCCGCCTCGTTATGCGGAACAATTGGCCCAAAAACTGATTGAAACCTACGGTTTTAATGTCAAAGTACCGATTTTAAAAATCCGTGAAAGTGCCAAGAGCCAAGATTTAGAATTTCTAGCGAACTACATTTATGAAAAAGTCTTTCACGGTTACACGCTAAAACAATGGGATTTAAAACCGGAAGAGTTGAATGCCTCGGTAACGGCTCGTGTGCCGATTTATATCAGTCGCGATGATCGTTATTTTCAGGATAAATTTCAAGGATTACCCCAATACGGTTACACCAACCTCTTTCGCAGCTTGTTAAATAACCATAATATTAAGATGTTATTGAATACCCGTTATCAAGAAGTGATTGAAGAGATTCAATATAACAAACTGATTTTTACCGGGCCAATAGATGAATTTTTTGAACATATGTATGGCAATTTGCCCTACCGTAGTCTGGATTTCAAGTTTATTCATACCGAACAAGAACAGCATCAACCGGTTGGCACGATCAACTATCCGAATGAATACACCTATACCCGTACTACCGAGTTCAAACATCTCACCGGGCAACGAACGTATGGCAGTACTTATATAGAAGAATATCCTCAGCCTTATCGTCACGGAGAAAATATACCCTACTACCCCATCCCCAAAGAAGAATACCGTGCGTTGTCTCAAAAATATCAAAAAGAAGCTGAAAAACTTCAGGGGCGAGTCTTATTTGCAGGGCGATTAGCAGACTATCAGTATTACAACATGGATCAAGCCGTCGCACGAGCCTTGAACTTGTTTGAAAAAGAAATCTTGTCATCCCCCTAAATTGGCAAAATGTAGGGTGGGTAAGCGGGCGGCAATGAACTCAATATTATACCCAGATTTCACCGCCCGCTTGCCCACCATCTCCAATTGCAAAATAAAATTTGGAACGAAAAAGAAACGAAAAATAAATTTGGAACGAAGAAAGAAACGCACAATAAATTTTGCACTCCATCTCAACGCAAAATTGTTATAGAAACTCAATCTTCGCATTTTTAAAAATGCGCCCTTTGTAACATGACATCATAAACTGATAGTTTTGTTTAAGTCTTTTTGAGAATAATCAATATTGCCTTGTAAATCCGCTTCTCCAATATGTTTTCCCATTTTATCAAAAACTTCTAAATGCGCTGCTTTGCCATAATGTAAATTATCCACTACCTTGACAAATCAAGGCGGTTTTTTCAAATTGAGTGTTATCACTCAAAAGGGTTTGTTCAAAATCTGCATACTCCTGTCGTTGTGTTCAATTGATTGCCGCATCAACAATAAAGAGTGCAATAGGGTAGATTTACCCTGCCCATTAATGCCCGTCAGCAAATTTAATTGACTTAACGGAAAAGTCGTTTCCTCTTTAAAACATTTAAAATTCGTGAGTTTGATTTGCGTTAGCATGTTTAAACTTCTCCCAAAATGTCTTGTACTCTGTTAAATCGGGTTATCACTTTTGCTGTATTAGCGGTAGAAAATCGCACGGCATCTAAATAATCTTCATCTTGCAGCAATTCATCAAAAAAATGATCTTGAATCGTTTTTTTGTGCCTTCTCAAAAAACCATCACTTTTAATAGAAAAGAAATAAGAAACAGATTCAAAAACAGCAAGATTAATTCTGCCTCTTGTTTGCTCGGTTGGTAAACGAAAATTGTGTTTGCCAAAAAACTTAAACGTTAATTTCATCACTCGTTCAAAATCTGATTTTAAGGCAACGATTTCTTCATCTGCCATCAAGTTAATTGTTCGCAAGGCTTTTTCGACAAAATCACTCATATCAGCATGATAGTCTGTTTCATAATCCAAAATTTGGAAAGCTAAATAGCGCAAAACGGCTTCTCTGTCTTTCATACGTTTAGGTGAAATGCCGTTATCAATTGCTTTTTTGAAATAGTCTTCTTTGGATAATTCTTTTAGCAATTGCGCGGCTTTACCAATAAAAATGCAATTTCTAACCTCTTGACGGTTAAGCATCGTACCACTGGTATTGATTCGATTAAAAATATCATAAATGACTTTAAGGGGAACTGAGGGGCGTATCAAATAAAGCAGTAGTTTTTTGTCTTCAATTCGAGTTTGATAATCACCAGGTTGCTCTATCAGTTCTGAGAAAGTATATTCATTAAGTTTAGGTAATGCTTCTAAGCCAGTTAACTCAAATTCATCATTGACAAATTCATGCAAAGTCGAAGTCCGTTGTAACCCATCAACAATAATATATTTGCCTTTCCGCGTTTGATTCACATAAAAAGCCGGCAACGGAAAATTCAAAATGATCGATTCAATAAACTTACTTTTTTGCTCAAGTTTCCAAACCAGATTGCGCTGAAAATCGGGATTAATAATCAGCTTACCCTGATCATATTTTCGTATCAATTCAAAAACCGTGTGTGGCTCCTGCCGAATATCAATATCTTCTTTTGTCGGATCATAAGGATACAAGCCAGCACTGCCTTCTTCATCAGCTGTATCGGCATCGACTTCAATGATTTCATTGTTTTTAATATCACTCATATTGATCTCTTCTCAAATCTAACCATTTAAAATTCGTGAATATAGAATTCAGGGTGAACACGCAGGTTCTTTCCTATAGACATATAATATGCAGGTTTTTGATGGCAGGTTGTGCTGGATATTTCTTTCTAACTCATTCAACGATTCCAGTGCAATAAGCGCATCATATACCCTAAAATAATCTTGTCAAGCATCAAGGCTGAAATTATTGTAACGATAGCGTTAAATGAACGTTTTATAATATATTTATTATGCGAGTTGATTTTATTTTTTAAAGTTATAAAAATAGTCTTCAATTTGATAATGAGTGGTAAGTTATTGATTATAAATATTTCTCCGATATTCATTTCCGTGCAAAATTTATTTTGCGGCCCATTTCCGTGCAAAATTTATTTTGCTTTTATTTGTTTTTGATCTACTGATACTAATTCTTGGCGTGAGTTGGTTGAGGGGATTGAATGGTGGGCAAGCGGGCGCTGGGCGCATCGCTAACCCACCCTACAAAACACAAGCCAATAAGAGTTGAGTCACTTGACGTAAAAACGTATAGTCGAGCGTTTCGGGTGTGTCTGTGGGCCGATGATAATTCGGATTTCTAAACTCTGAGGTGTCTGTCCACATTAAGGCTGATTTTTTGGCTTTCCAAAATGAGGCATGATCACTACGTTTTAAAACGGGAAATACGTTTTCTAGCCCTAAATAAACTTTTAATCCAATTACTGGAAATGTGGGTAAGTAAGTTTTTGCTTTGGTTAAGGTGATATCGACTAAAGCGTTTGAATGCCGATTGCCTATGATGCTTAAAAAATTGCCTGTCGTCGGTATGCGTATGGGTAAACCGGGTGGCACTTTTTGAGAATCAGGGGTGTGTTGGCAATAGCCAACCATTTCTAAAATATGGGCGTGAGAGAGTCTGATTTGATTTTTAATAATCATTTCGCGGACAAATTCTTGACTCCCTAGCAAATTATCTTCTTCTCGATTAAACGCGACAAAGCAGATGGGTGTTTGAGGGGCATATTCTGCTATCGCTTTTGCACAACTTAATAAGGCGGCTACGGCGCTGCCATTATCATCAGCCCCTGGGGTGTTGGGCACACTGTCATAATGGGCTCCGATTAATATGCAGGGCGTTTTTTGTAAATTCACTGGTGGTAAGGTGAAAATATTAGCGTATCTTCCTTGAGATTGAGTTTGATAACCGTAAGATTGCAATTGTTGCGTAATCCATTCGGCAACCCAACAATTCTGATCGTATTGTGCTCGGAAATGACGCGGTATGGAGAGGGTTTCTACACAGTCATGCAGATAGCTTTCTGAAATGCTTTCTAAAATGGGTGGTATCTTGATGTTTACGGCTTGGGCTGTTTGATTTGCGGCTTGGCTAATTAACATGATGCTTTTGATTCCTGTTATGTAAGAAAGAAGAATAAAAATAAGTAGTTGATTTTGTTAAATATTTTTTAAATGTCCCGTTGTTCAGTTTTAGATGTCAATATGGGTGAAATGAGTGTTCAATTGTTCAATTTTAAAATATCAACTAGGGGCCAATGAGTGTTCAACCGTTCAATTTTATATGATTTTAATAGAAAAAGGAAAGAAATTGGATAATAAAGAAGTTTTAATT
>Ga0164315_10001210_pt1 | contig 19338 bp, 13 predicted proteins | sample GuaBasSedimGuay6_FD_113737 | JGI IMG/M metagenome (GOLD analysis project Ga0164315, IMG submission 113737) | Subseafloor sediment microbial communities from Guaymas Basin, Gulf of California, Mexico - Guay6, Core 4569-2, 0-3 cm | ecosystem: Environmental > Aquatic > Marine > Hydrothermal vents... | reverse complement strand
TCGGAATTAGATATCAGCCGGACATCATCAAGATCTTCAACACGCCAGTTCATGGGAGGATCCGAAGACAATCCCGTTTCAACAGCAAAGATGTGCTCCTTTAATGAACCAAAACACTCTTCAATGGAATCAAATCCTGATTTCGATCCAAACATGGAAAACCAGGGGGTCCAGATATGGGCCGGCACAAAAAAACCTTTATCATTGATATCCAGCATGATGGAAAGCAGATCCGCCGCATCAAGCCCCAGTATAGGCCGCCCGTCGGATTTAATGTTCCCGATGGAATCAAGTTTTGCATTAAATTTTTTCACGCTGGTAATATCAGGAAAATAGATCAGATTATGATTTTTTCTCACCCGGTCGTCTTTCTTATAAATATTGCTGATCTCTGTCTGGAGAATAAACCTGACCGGGTTCCTGCAGGTTTCTGGAATCGTTTTATCAATATCTTTTGCAATCTCTTTTTTCAGAGAAAACAATCCGGGTTCCGTTTCTTCAAGCTTGGATTCAATCTCGTCAATCCAGGCAGGAAAGGTAAAATCTCCTGTTCCAACAACCCGGACCCCTTTAATTTGTGCGGTATAATAAAGATTTTCAAAATCAAGATTTTTGGCCGTGGCCCTTGAATACTTTGAATGAATATGAAGATCAGCAATAAATTTCATTTTTTTGCCTGCTTTTTTGTCGGGTTTAATGGTTAAAATTTGTCCAGATTCAATAATTTACATGATTTCCCCTTAATTTAAAAGCAAGATTCTGATAAAGAGTAATAATCAACCCTAACAATAAAAAAGAAAGGGCCTGTAATGAACATTATTCAGGATAAAATTCTTGTGGTAGCAGCAGCCGAATCCAAGGCCATTATTTCCAAGTCCTTGAAAAATATTCCGGGACTCAAAATCCTTGAAGCAGATTCTGAAAACAAAGCATTTGAGCTAATTTACAATCATTTTTTTGTTCTGGTCATCATTGATGAAACCCTGCCTCACATTGATATGTATAAAATTGGTTCCATGCTGCTCAGCCATAAAAAGACTCATAATGCCCCCCTGCTTATCATCACAGATACCATCCAGCCTGAAAATTTTTTAACTGACTTTAAAGCGCTACAGATTGACTATATTGTAAAGCCATTTGATGAACAATTAATCCGGGCAAAAATAAAAATATTCTTTGAACTGTTTAAACAGAAAAATGCTGTTGAACAGAGTATTGATGAACTGGATAAAGTTTATAAAAAAATTGTTGCGCAGCATGAACTTGTCATGAAAGAAGAATTTTCAAGAAAAGAACTTGTCAATATTTCATCAATTGCTGCAAACCAGATGCAGCAGCCATTGAGAAGTCTCCAGGGCAATATTTATCAATTATTTCGAAGCCGGGACCTTTCCCCGAAATTTAAAGCAAACCTTGCTTCTATAAAGACCTCTACAGAAAAAATATCTCAAATTTCAAAAAAACTCTTTGCCTTTCCTGGAAAAACAAAAAAAATATTAGCACAAAATGCTTCAGACCTGAATGCTGCTCAGGTCTATAAAATTCTCTATATTGAAAATTCTGACGAAGATTTCAGTATATTCAATCATTTTATAAAAGGCGTAATAAAATGCAGACTATCCCAGGCAAAAACACTTGAACAGGGGTTGGAACTTATTTCCGGCAACAAGTTTGATTTAATTTTCACCCATCATTTATTACCGGACGGGACCGGGTTTGATCTGCTTTCAAAGTTAAACCGGATGCGATCGGATATACCGGTTGTTTTCACCCTGGATAAACCCAATGGCTATAAAGGGCCAGAAGCCATCTCAAAAGGCGCCTTTACTTATTTTATAAAAGAAGAGATATCCAGCACAAATATTCTTTCCATCATTTACGGCACGCTGGAAAAAACCAGGATCACACGGGAAGTGGAAGATGCACAGAACAGAATTGTCATGATCTCACAAAAAGACTATCTCACCAAACTTTTTAACCGGCGATGCTTTGAGCAGGAGCTTACATCTGAGACATCCAAGGCAAAACGATATAAGCTCCCTTTATCCATCCTCATTCTGGACTTTGATAAGTTAGCAGCCATTAATAAAACCCATGGCTATAATACAGGGGATACCATCCTCACCACCAGTGCGGCATTAATTCAAAGCATGGTCAGAGACAATGATGTGGTTTGCCGGTATGGGGAAGAAGAGTTTGGAATTGTCCTGCCAAACACTGCATTAAATGGTGCAAGAATGCTGGCCCAAAGAATAAGGAAAAAAATTGCCGATCATGAATTTGGAAAAGGTTCCAGTGTATTAAAGCTAACCGTCAGCATCGGCATTGCCTCATATGTCCCGAAAACAGATACTGATTTTCCCGCCCTGGTAAAAAAAGCTCTGGATGCACTGACATCTGCAATGGACCAGGGCGGCAACAGGATAAAAACATTTATTAATTAAAGAGAAACCATCATGCCAATATTTGACCCTCACTCAACAGCATTGATCCAGGACTGGGATCAAGCCATGGAAAATCAAGTCAAAATCAAACGGCTTATTTCAGATCATGCCGAAGAAAAACAATTCATAAATTTTACCGATCAGATATCGAGCATGACATCAAAGCTGATCATCAAAGCTGAAAAAGGAGAAAAGAAACTACCCGGTTTCCTTCTCAAAGAAAATGTCCTATATTCCGCACTTCCACTTGAAAAAGAGCTTGAACCCTTCCTTGAAGCCTTGTCACAAATACATGGCAACCAGACTATGCTTCCCGAGCCCGCCCTTTCCGAGCCCATTCGGCAGGCCCTTGATAAAATAGACATCCCGGTCCAATTAAAACTATACATTGCCCTGCAATGCCCCCATTGCCCCAATGTGGTCAGGACTATAATACCGCTGGCTTTCTATTGTAAAAACATTCACCTTCAAATCATTGACGGCAGTCTGTTCCCCCAAACCGCACAAAAAGACAAGGTCATGTCAGCGCCCTGCCTGATCCTTGATGATGACTTTAGATGGACCGGAAGTGTTATGGCTGAAGAAATCATAAGAATGATCACCAGCCGTGATCCATCACAATTAAGTGCCGGAACGTTAAAAACAATCCTTGAACAGGGGGATGCCTCATGGATAACACAGGCGATGATTGAAAAGGATGACATCTTTGAGGCCTTTATCAAACTTTTGCTTCATGAAACCTGGTCTGTCAGACTGGGTGCCATGGTTGTTGTGGAAGAACTTGCCGAAACCAACCCCGGACTTGCTGCCAGGCTTTGCCCTCTCCTGATCGACATATTTGACAAAAAAGATATCCCCATACAGGGAGACATCCTCTATGCACTGGGCGAAGCCGGTAATTTTGAAACAAAAGAATGGATACAGACAAAACTTTCCAAACTTGAGCACCCCGATCTTATTGATGCTGCAACAGACGCTCTGGACAGCCTGAAGGATATAGATTGAAAATGAAGGCTGTTATCGAAGCTAAAAAGCTTACACGCAAATTTGATCACCTGGTTGCAGTGGACCAGGTAGAGTTCAAGGTTTACCAGGGTGAAATCTTTGGATTTTTAGGTCCCAATGGCGCAGGCAAGACAACGACGGTACGGATGCTCACGGGAATGATCGATCCCACTGAGGGGACGGCTGCAATACAAGGTCACGACATCCGCAAGGAATCATTGCTTTCAAAAACCCACATCGCTGTTGTCCCGGAAGAGGCAAATGTATACCTTGATCTGACTGTCTGGCAGAATCTCATGCTCATGGCAGAATTACACGGTGTTGAGCGGTATCAACGTTTTCAGGAGGCAGAACGTCTGCTTGACTTATTCGGGCTGACTGAGAAAAAAAAACTAAAGGCCCGCACGCTCTCCAAGGGACTTCGGCAAAGGCTTATGCTGTGCGCTGCGCTGATAACAGATCCGGAAATATTGTTCCTTGATGAGCCCACCAGCGGGTTGGATGTCCAAAGTGCCAGGCTGATACGTCGAACAGTGAATGATCTGAAACAAAACGGTCTCACTGTATTCTTGACCACCCACAACATGACTGAAGCCGGTGAGATGTGCTCACGTGTAGCGATAATTGACAAAGGACGTATTGTTGCCATTGACTCTCCTGAAAAGCTGCGCACCACCATCAGTGCCCGTCAATACGTTGAAGTGTGTTTTGCCGGTGCTGTACCAGGACATGATGAATTAGAGTCACTGCCCAGTGTGTCACAGATTGGTGTGTCACAGATTGGCGTGGATAATCACACTTTTAGACTGTACACCAAATCACCCGGCAAAGTGGTGAATAAGCTTGTCCGATTAGTGGACAAAAAAGGATTGGAGATCATGGATCTTAATACCTGCAAGCCCAGTCTGGAGGATGTGTTTCTTCACTTAACGGGTGGAGATAGAAAGAAGGACTTACAATGACGATCCAGAAGGAAAAAGTAAGGACATGGCGCTGGCAGCTGCGTTGTTCGCTGGTCATCCTAAAAAAGAATGCCCGCCTGTACTATCTGAAACCACCCGTGCTGATATTTGGAATTCTGTTTCCGGTGTTTTTCTTTCTTGCTTTTAAGATGGGGCGCCCTGTTGCAGGAGAAAGTGTTGTGCCGGGCATGGTTGCCATGGCACTTTGGTTCACGGCCAGCGCAGTAGGTCCTTTGGTAACCCCATGGGAACGAAGTGCAAGGACCTATGAACGTCTTATTTCCACTCCCGTGTCACTGCACGCAATACTGGCGGGAGATGTGATCAGCGGGTTTGTTTTTGGAACCTGCCTTTCAATTATTCCGGTTCTACTTGGACTTGTTCTTACAGATGTTAATATCGAGAACATACCGTTGCTCATTTCCGGAATTATGATGGGTGCGCTGAACTTTGCTTCCCTGGGTGTGCTTCTCGCTGCACCGCCAGCAAGTGGTCCCGCTAACATCATGCTTTTGTCAAATCTGGTCCGGCTGCCGCTGCTTTTCGTGAGTGGCATATTCATGCCCATTGAACAAATGCCCGCCTGGATTCAATGGATTGCACCATTATCTCCGTTATCCTACGCAAGCGCACTGATTCATTCTGCTTTCGGGTGCTCCGCATACTTTCCGGTATGGCTGAGCCTGGCTATGCTGGCCCTGTTGACACTGATATTTTTCCTGGCATCCTGCAAATTCCACAATATGTGGCGAGCAAAAGGATTATAACAAATTATGTCTATCACAACTTCCACAAACCATGAACTACAACTCGCCAATGACTTTGTTCGGAACACCGACTGTAATATTTTTTTAACAGGCAAGGCGGGTACCGGCAAAACAACCTTTCTCCACGGTCTGCAAAAGAACATGGCCAAACGAATGATTATTACCGCTCCAACCGGTGTGGCAGCTATCAACGCAGGCGGGGTAACACTGCATTCTTTTTTTCAACTTCCCTTTGGTCCATTTGTGCCGGGAAGTGATGCATATGAGAGTAATCATCGCCGCCAATTCAGGTTCAGCAAAGATAAAAGGCGGATTATACAAAGTCTCGATCTATTGGTGATTGATGAAATAAGTATGGTAAGAGCTGATTTACTTGACGCTGTGGATGCAGTACTGCGTCGTCATCGCCGCAGCAATCAACCCTTTGGCGGAGTGCAGCTATTGATGATCGGGGATCTGCACCAACTCTCGCCTGTAGCAAAACGCGATGACTGGAAACTGATAAAGCGATATTATGATTCGGTTTATTTTTTCAGCAGCCATGCGCTCTCTCAAACTCAACTTTTTACCATTGAATTAAAACATATTTATCGCCAGTCGGATGCAGGTTTTATTCGGCTGCTTAACCGGGTGAGAGACAATCAGCTTGATGAATCAACCATTGCAGACCTTAACCAGCGCTATATCCCCAATTTTATACCCGGCAAAAATCAGGGTTACATCACCCTGACGACCCATAACCGCAATGCAGATTCCCTGAATCAAGCCAAACTCAAGGATTTAGCCAAAAAAGAATATCATTTTACAGCACAGATTACCGGAGACTTTCCGGAACATATTTTTCCTACTCCGGCCTATCTCCAGCTTAAAGAAGGGGCACAGGTCATGTTTATACGAAATGACCCCTCTGTCCACAAGCTCTATTACAATGGCAAAATTGGCAGAATAAGCAAAATATCAGATAAAAATATCAGTGTTATCTGCTCTGGAGACCCAAAAAAAATTGAGGTAGAACCGATCATCTGGGAAAATATTAAATATACGTTAAATGATGAAACTAAGGAAATCCAGGAAGATATCATTGGTAAATTCGAACAATATCCCTTAAAATTAGCCTGGGCCATCACCATTCATAAGAGCCAGGGACTGACATTTGACAAGGCCATTATCGATGCCAGAGCCGCCTTTGCCCATGGACAGGTCTACGTGGCCTTAAGTCGCTGTAAAACTTTAGAAGGCATGGTGCTAAGCTCTCACATCAAATCTACGGGTATAGAGACAGATGAAGCTGTCCTACATTTCATTGAAACGGCTACTCAAAACCTGCCGTCCAAAACTCTGCTTCAGACAGCCAAAATTAATTATCAGCAGCAATTGTTACTTGATTGTTTTGATTTTCGGCTCCTGCGGAATCGTTTCAACTATCTTGCACGGCTTTTATCAGGTAACGCCAGAGTTGTTCAAGTATCAGGCATTATCGATATCCGGCAACTGGAGGAAATGGCCTTAAAAAATATTTTTATTATCAGTGAAAATTTTAAACGGCAATTAACCACAATTTTTGAGGCTGACAACCTACCCGAGTCAGATGCAATTATCCTGGAACGAATCAGCAAGGCATCCGTATGGTTTCAGGATAAATCCACCGAGATTCTTGGGGAGCCCGTTCAAAAATTACACATAGAAACAGACAATACCGAGCTTCGTAAAAAAATAAACAATGCCCTGAATAATCTTAAAAAAGAAATTACGGTAAAGTTGGCTGGCATACAAATCTGCAAAAATAAATTTTCACCCTCGGCTTACCTTCATGCTGTTGCAAATGCTGAGATTGATTTTATTCCTGAAACAAAAAAAAAGAAGCGGCTCCCGGATTATGGCGAATCAGACATTAAACATCCGGAACTATTCCAGGCCTTAAAGGACTGGCGTTCCAGCACGGCAGAAGAAAAAGAGATTGCCCTTTTCCAGATTTTACACCAGCGGGTATTGATCCAAATTGTGGTATTCCTGCCGGAAAATATAGCTGCTTTAAAAAGAATAAGCGGCGTGGGCAAGAAAACGATTCAAAACTATGGTGAAGAAATTATGGAAATGGTTTTAGCCTATCGCAAAAAACACGGGATAAACACGGTCGCCTTGCCAGAACCGAAAAAACTTCCCAAGGAAGATGCTCCAACAAAAAAAGAAGCTCTGCCTTTTGACACGAAACAAACAAGCCTGGATATGTTCAATAAGGGATTAACCATTGCTAAAATTGCAAAAGAAAGAGGCCTGGCAACGTCCACCATTGAAACGCATCTGAGTTTTTTTGTGGAAGACGGCACATTAGATATCAACAAACTGCTTTCACTTGAAAAACAGCAGGCCATTAAAAAAGAACTGGCCATAGATCACAATAATTCTCTGAGTGAAGTGAAAAATACACTGGGAGATGACTATTCCTATGGTGAAATCAGAATGATAATATCCTTTCTAAAATATCTCGCCTCAAAATAGTTCTATAGGAAAAATACCATTGTCAATCCCATCTTTTTTTGATACCTATAAAAAAATAAAAAAATTTGTTGCCCACTGCATATCTTGAATACATCCTGAGCACATCCTGTAAATTTTAATGAAAAATTAATAGGAGGCAAACATGAAGGATCAAGTCTGGAAAACCCCGTTCTGGCCGGAAGGTGTGTCACACACGATTAGCGATTATAAGTTCCCTTTATTTAAATTTTTAGATGATTCAGCGAAAAATTATCCTGACAATGTTTTCACAATTTTCAACGGTGCTGTCAGGACCTATGCGCAAGTCAAAGATGCGGCTGATAGAGTTGCAAATTTCTTAGTGAGCAAAAATATTGGAAAAGGTGATAAAATTGCCATATTCCTTCCCAACCTGCCCCAGTTCCCGGAAATACTTTTTGGGATTCTTAAAACAGGGGCTGTGGCTGTTACCTGTAACCCGGTATATACAAGCTCTGAACTTAAATTCCAGCTTAAAAATTCAGAATCAAAGATGGTATTTTGTATGGATCATCCCCAGTTTTATCCTAATACGGTAAAAGCCATTGAGGGTACAAATGTTGACACAGTGATTATCTGTAATATCAAATCTTATTTACCCAAAATCAAAGCATTGCTGGGTGGACTTCTCGGAAAGATTCCCAAGGCAGAGAGGCATGAACCAGGCCACATTATGTATGATGATGTTCTGGCAAAGGCATCATCTGATCCATTGTCCGTTACTATAAATCCTGAACAGGACACAGGTCTTATGCTCTATACAGGCGGCACAACCGGTGTTCCAAAAGGTGCTGAACTATCTCATACAAATATAACCTATAACTGCCTGGCATTATATGAATGGGCCAGATTTGTTCATGAAGAGGGGAAGCCTCCTGAAAAATTGTATTCAGGTGGTTATCATTCATTCATGGGTGTACTCCCATGGTATCATTGTTTTGGACTTTGTAATGTTCTTTTATTAGCATGTATGGGTGGTAGTCAGCTTATCTGCATTCCCGATCCAAGAGCCGGTAACCCGCCTTTTACAGAAGTATTAAAGGCAGTACAGAAGTATCGTCCCACATTTATGGCAGGAGTTCCTACTATTTTTGTTGCCTTTGCAAATCATGCGCTTATAAATCAATATGATCTTTCCTCTTTTATGGGATGTTTTTCAGGAGGAGCACCTCTTCCGCCTGAGGTCTGCAAACAGTTTGAAGAAAAAACAGGCTCCATTATTTTTGAAGGATATGGGCTTACTGAAACTGCACCTACTCTCACTGTCAATCCTACATTCAGGAAAACCAGAAAATTAGGTTCCATTGGATTTCCTCTGATAGACACAGATATAAAAATAGTGGATTTTGAAACTCCGACAAAAGAAATGCCGTTGGGTGAGAATGGTGAAATAGCTGCCTGCGGGCCCCAGGTAATGAAGGGGTATTGGAAAAGACCAGATGCCAATAATGAGGTATTTGTTCAGCTTGACGGGAAGCGGTATTTTCTCACCGGTGATATCGGGAATATTGATGAAAACGGATATATTACCATCACGGATCGCAAAAAGGACATGATCATAGTTGGAGGATTCAATGTTTATCCAAGAGAAATTGAAGATATTCTCTATACCCATCCTAAGGTTGAACTTGTAGCGGTTATTGGAATTCTAGATGATAAAAGCGGTGAAAAGGTCAAGGCTTTTATTCAGCTCAAAAAAGGAGAAAACACAACAATCGAGGAAATCAATGATTTCTGCAAAGAAAAAATGACCGGATACAAACGACCTAAACTGATTGAATTCAGGGATGAAATCCCAGTATCTAATGTTGGGAAAGTTTTAAGGAGAGTTTTGAGAGATGAAGAAAATAAAGCAGAGGGCATGTGATACTATTATTTAAACAATATCCTCTATTGTGAAATATAGACGAGCTTGATCCACCGGGTTAAAGCAAAGTTATCATTTCAAAACCTGTATTTTTTATTTTTCATGCAATTGTCCTGGAAACGATATCCAATTCCATTGACAAATCTATCATTTGTAGCATATTTATTTTATACATATTCCGTTTTAAAAACACTTGAATCACGACACCAGGTAAAGGGAGAATTATAAATGAAAGTGGTTAATTATAAAGATGTACTGCCGATTGTCATGGACAATGAGATGGTTAAAAATGTGGCCGGCAGGGTGATGGTCGGAAAGGAAGACGGGGCAAAAAACTTTTGCATGAGACTGTTTGAAATGGGCAAAGATGGCTATACCCCAAGGCACACCCATGACTGGGAGCATGAAGTTTTTGTCCACGCAGGCACAGGAGAAGTATTTATAACGGATAAATGGTATCCGGTTTCAGAGGGATCAGCCATATTTGTTCCGGCAAATATTGAGCACCAGTTCAGGAACACATCTGACGAAACCTTTACCTTTATCTGCATGATTCCGTCGGGAGCACCTGAATTGTGACGGACTTAAGATCCTGTGTGGGAAAAGATGCCCGATTTATTGTGGGCGTCCACAAACCTTGTTTTGAGATAAAAAACTTAAGAGACAATGACTATTTTGCCCCTCTTGGACAGCTTGAGGACGGCACTATCATAGATAACACAATCAATTTTCCAAAAGGTGATCTTTCTGAACCCAATGCAGACATCATTTATGAAATCGCCAATCCGTTTCCTTTCCGGGGCACAACTTATATTAATTCTGCATGGGCTGATATCAAGGCTGCTCATCCTGAAACAATCTGTATTTCAAAGCCGGAACCCTGCTCTCTGCTTCAAAACTTTGAACTATCCAAAAAAAATAAGAGCACAGGGATTGAAGACAAAACAGCCCTTTTGAACATTCTGCCCCATCCGCTGCTCATTGCTCTTGCCCAGGCCTCTACTGACCCGGAAGAATTGATACTTCTGGCCAAAAAATCATGCAGAATTCTTTTTGATTCTGAGGACCGGACTCCCATGGGAATTGGATATAAAAAGAATCGGCACGATAAAATTATCCCGGACATTTATGACCATGAACTTTTTGAAGTACTTGTAAACAATAGGTATCTTCCCGATATTTATAAAAACAACCTGGTACTGAAACCCGGCGTTCAGGGGAGCAATGAAATCACCGGTGAATATCTGTCTGAAGATGGGAATACCCATATATTTGAGTATTTAAGACGAAATTCCTATATCCCCTGGGGGCATTTTGCATCCAACATGGCAAATGATACCATCCGGTACAGCACCCGTGACCTTTCTCTTGAAGACATAAAAGGTATCCGTCATTTATATTACCAGCGTACATTTGTACGACTTGCTGCTGGACTTGGCATTTGTCTGCCAGACAAAAGACAGTGTTTGACCCAAAAAGAGCTTGAAGCTCTCAGGGATAAAATACAGACAAAGCTTCAACACGACCCTGGCCCTTTCCTGGAATTTGACACTACCCTGTGGGGCTGGAACTTTGGATTTGGATATGCCCAGTCCGGGCACAGGCTTCATGCTTCTCATCAAATGATCCATCAGCAGAATGCCATGATCCCAAAAGTTGTCCAAACCTGTTCAGGCCAGAAATCACCTTCTTTTTCCTGTGGTGATCTAATCAATGATTTTATAAAACAATACAGAAAAATAACGGATAAAAACTTTTTTGAAAACTATCTGGCTGCCATTAAAAACAATACCAGAACCGATGAAAACAAAATTAGGGAGTCATCCCTGATCCTGATGGAAGATGATCAGATTATTTTATTTGTACCCAAGGCACAAATCTCAGAATGGGAACTGCAGCTCATACCCAAAACCAATTGCGGCAATATTTTAGAAGCAGATATAAAAATGCGGCAATCTCTGGACAGGGCCATTCTGACTGCTGTAAAAACCCTTGAATCCCTTGGGGCAGATTTAATAACTTCCATTGAGTTCTCAAAACGATTTGATTCAACCAATACAGACCAGCACCTGTTATATTCATTCATACCAAGGCTGCCCTATGCACCGGGGACTTTTTCCGAAGCCCAGTTACGATGGATCAGCGGATGTTATCCAGAGGATTTTGCCCATGCCTGTCGTATGGCAATAGAAACCCCTGTAAATCAAGGAACACAAAATGATTCTGTATGATTTTATTTATGAATGGGATGGTAAAAGCACTTCAGGGGAGAAACCCATTGCCTGGTGGCCGGGATCATACCGGGTGAGAATTGTTAAACTGGAAACAGAGGATACAGGGCTCAGTTACCTCATTCCTTTCGCCGTTATTCTTAAAAATGTAAAGCCCCCTGCGACCATAAATATATCCTTAAGAAACTGTATCCATAATTTTGCCCAGAAAATATCAAAAGAGTATGCTCTGGATATCAATAAAACGCTTTGGATTGAGCTGGATGACAAGATCAAGGTAGCTATGCTGAATCCCGACCGACAACTGGCTGACGAAACGCTTTATTCCATATCATGGCGGACCATCAGACCCAATGAATTGAAAATGATCGAGCCCTATATTACTGATATGTATAAAAATCAGGAATAATCACTATGCTGGGTTCCATATTTGCACTGACTTCTGCCTTTTTATGGGCAAGTGCCGTGATCCTGTTCAAAAAGAGCGGAGAAGTATTTTCTCCTATCTCACTCAATATTTATAAAAATCTTGTAGCATTGATCCTGATATCCCTGACCATGCTGATTTTAAATCTCCCATTTTTCCCGGACAAACCCATCAATGACTGGATACTGCTGGCTGTATCCGGTTTTCTGGGAATTACATTGGCAGATCTTTTCTTTTTCATGGCCTTAAACCGACTGAATGCCAGCCTTTTCGCTATTGTAGAATGCCTATATCTTCCCAGTGTGATCTTTTTTTCATTTATCTTTCTGGGAGAAAATTTGAGTATAGGCACCATTATCGGCGGTATCCTGATACTTTCAGCTGTTTTTGTGGGTTCCATGAAAAAAAAACCTTCTAATAAAAAAGGTCCTGGAAACAGATCTCTATTGTCCGGCATTATGATTGGCTGTCTTTCCGTAATCTTCATGGCCATCGGTATTGTCATCATCAAGGAGTTGCTGGAACACACGGATGTCTTCTGGGCGACTCTTGTCAGGCTGACAGCAGGAACCATATCCCTGTTTATCATTGTGTTGTGCCACCCCAGGCGAACACAATATATAAATGAACTCAAATTTTCAAAGGCATGGCTGATTGCCCTTCCCGCCTCTGTCACGGGCAATTACCTGGCACTGCTCTGCTGGATGGCAGGGATGAAATATACAACAGCATCCCGGGCAGCTATACTGAACCAGATGTCCACAGTTTTTATCTTTATCCTTGCCGCCATTTTCCTGAAAGAAAAAATAAATAAAAATAAAACTATAGCCATAATTCTGGCACTGTCCGGTGCCTGTCTGACAATCTTTACTTAACGGTCTCCAGACGACAGAAAAATAATGGCTATTGACAAGATAAAGACTCAAGGAGTATATAACATTTTCAGACATAAAGGTGCCTGAGATTTATCATAATTAAAATCCTCAGGATAAAAGGAAAGACGGTGCAAGTCCGTCACATGTCAGCCATTGCCGTAATCGGGGACGAAAACTGTAATATGTCACTCTTTTAAAAAAGGGGGAAGACGCAGTTAATAGGATGATCCATAAGTCGGAAAGCCTGCCTTCATGTTGAGCCAAAGGATTCATTGCTGAAATAAAATCCTGTTGAATAAGACTATTCAGGAGGTATTTTATGTCCCAGACATTGAACAAAGAATTCGGCACCATTATTACCCGTCTCATCCAGAAAGAAAATCTCACCAGAAATGAAACAAAACAGGCGTTTGTCTCTGTTCTAAACAATGACGTCACCGACATGCAGCAGGGTGCCTTCCTGGCAGCCCTGACATCCAAAGGAGAAACAAAAGAAGAGGTTGCAGGATCCTGGCAAGCCATCTATGATCTTGATACCACCAAGGTGAATATAAGCCATGGGATTAAAACCGTTGACAACAGCGGAACCGGCATGGATACCTTTAAAACCTTTAACATCAGTACGGCTGCCTCCATCATTGCCGCCGGCGGAGGCATCCCCATGGCAAGACATGGAGCCCGGGCCATTACCTCTGCCTGTGGAACCGTGGACATGGCAGAAGCTCTGGGCGTTGATGTGGAATGTACAGCCGACATTGTTGTAAAGAGCATTGAGACAGCAGGGCTTGGCCTGTTCAACGGCATGAGTCCCCATATCCACCCCAAAGCCCTTGGCAGAATCCTCTCCCAGATTTATTTCGGATCCACCCTTAATATTGCGGCATCCCTTGCAAATCCTGCCCTTCCTTCCATCGGGGTCCGGGGTGTATATGCCAGACAAATGATACGGCCGGTGGCAGATGTCATGAAAGAGATCGGCTATAAGAGAGCCATTGTCCTGCATGGGACTGTTAATACTTCTGGAGATACTTCTGACAAAGGTATGGATGAAGCCTCGGTCTGCGGGATCACCCATTGTGCCCGAATTTCTGGCAATGATGAAATTAGTGAGTTTACCATTGATCCGAAAAAACTTGGCCTTGCAGCAACTAACTGCAATGATCTTGCCCCTGAAAAGGATATCAAAACCGAATCAAAACGGTTTGTCGCCCTTTTAAACAACCGGGAAAACAGTGCCAGAAAAGATGCTGCAATCCTCAATGCAGGCCTAATTTTCCTTGCAGCAGATCAAGCCGCCGGCCTTGAAGACGGAATTGAGCAGGCCGCTCGAATCCTGGAATCAGGCACGGCCTTTCAAACCCTGGAAAAATGGGTGGCCGCCCAGAACACGAACCCTGAAAAAGGATTGGCAAGGCTTCACAGCCTGGTGCAATAAAACAGATCTCATAAGAAAGGTGTTATAAAATGGAATTATTGATTATAAAATCCGGCCCGGATTATATCCGGTACAAAGATGACAATTATCTGCTTGTCAGGCTTGATAAGGCAAGTGTCTTTCCCCTGGACCGGATGGAACAGGTAAAGCAGCATGAATCCCGCCTTAAGGAACAGGAGTTTGGCAATGTATGCATCAGAAAACTTATTCTTACTGAAAAGGATATCTAAAAATGAAATTAATTTTAACAGGCCTTGGAAAACTTGAAATCAGACCGAAGGATCAAAAAACAGAAACTATTGAAAAAGAATTTATAAAAACAGTCGTCCTTTGCTGCGCCATCTGTCGAACCGACGCTAAAATGTGGGAACAGGGTCATAGGGATCTTATCTTTCCAAGGGTCCTGGGCCATGAAATGGTGGTTAAACATCAAAATAGCCAACGATACATTGTCTGGCCAGGAAAAAGCTGCGGTATCTGCAAATTCTGTAAAACCAGCAGGGAAAACCTGTGTGAAGATATGAAAATCACCGGATTTCATACCGACGGAGGGTTCGCAAGCCAGGCTGTTCTGCCAAAAAAAAGCCTGATTCCTATTCCTGATGGTCTGGATATCCACACGGCCTGTTTTGCAGAACCGGTGGGGTGTGTCATCAATGCCTTTGAAAAATTATCTTTTGAAAAAACCGACCGGATACTGATATACGGTTCCGGCACAATGGGACTGATCACAGCCCTTTATGCACAGCATCTCGGTCTTTTCCCCCTGATAATTGAAAAAAATGAAACAAAGATAAAACATGTTGAACCCTTCCTTGCGGCAACCGGCATTATCTGCACAAAAGAAACCCATGAGAGCGAATTTGATCTGGTGATCAATGCCTGTGCTGATTATATTGCCTTTAGCCAGGGGATTGCCAAAGTCGGCAAAGGGGGACAGATCTCTTTTTTCAGCGGAATTTCAAAAAATGAGCAGATTGAAACCAATTTGCTGAACCTTATCCACTATAAGGAAGCCAAAGTATCCGGTGTCTACGGCATGACAATGGATCACATGGAAAAAGCCATCCCCTTCATGCAGACCCATGAAACTCAGCTTAAACTTTTGATCGAAGGGATTGTTGCCCCCCAAAAAGCCCCGGAACTGATGGCAAGGGTATTGTCCGGTCAACACTTAAAATATATCCTTGATTTTGGCCTTGCAGGGGACTTGCATCAGGTTGATGTCAGACAGGAAAACTGCGCCCCTGGTATCAACCTTAAAGATCTTGCTTCTCAAAGTCTTTGCAAAAAAATTATTGAAGATATCATTCCCCTGTCAGACGGCCTGCTTGCCGCTGCCACAGCAAAGATCGATGAAAAGACAAAGCCTCTGGGAGCGCTTGGCCGCATGGAAGACCTTGCCGTCCAGATGAGCTTGATCCAAAACGATCTGAATCCTGAAATCCACCAGAAGAACCTTTTTGTTTTTGCAGGAGATCACGGGATTACCGAGGAAGGTGTCTCAGCCTACCCATCTGAAGTTACACCCCAAATGGTGGATAACTTTTTAAACGGCGGTGCTGCCATCAATGTCCTGTGCCGCCACAACAATATTGACATGAAGGTTGTGGACATGGGGGTGAACAGTGATTTTAAGCCCCACCCCGACCTGATCATGAAAAAGGTGGCCAAGGGAACAAGGAACTTTGCCATTGAAGATGCTATGACAAGGCAGCAGATGATCTTGGGCCTTGAAAATGGAATGACCACCTTCCTGGATTCATATGACAAACACCCCATCGATATCGTGGGACTTGGAGAAATGGGCATCGGCAACACCACTTCTGCCTCTGCCATTATTTCTGTCATTACAGGAATTACGCCTGCCCAGGCCACGGGAAGAGGAACCGGTGTGGATGACAAGGGACTTGCACACAAAACCGAGGTTATTGAAAAAGTCTTAAATTTCCATACCATTGATCCTGCAAACGGGTTTGAGATCCTTCAGAAAATCGGCGGCTTTGAAATAGCCGGCATTGCAGGGGGGGTTCTTGCGGCAGCATCAAAAAGATGTGCCATTGTTCTTGATGGTGTCATCTCAAGTGCGGCAGGACTTGTGGCTTATGTCATCAACCCGGAAATTCAGGGATATCTTATCTCCGGTCACAAATCCGTAGAAAAAGCCCAGACAGCAGCACTCTCCCACATGGGTCTTACACCGATGATTGATCTTAATATGCGGCTGGGTGAAGGTACCGGTGCTGCCCTTGCCATTGACATGGCAGATGCTGCCTGTAAAATTATGAGCCAGATGGCATCCTTTGACGAGGCAAAGGTGGCCAAATCATCCATAAAACAATAAAAATATTTTATTTTAGTGCTTGTCAGTGTCAATCCTCACCAGATTAAAATCCGCCAGGATAGTATAAAGGCAGGGCACAACCAGTAACACCAGTATAGTAGACATCAGCAGTCCAAATACAATGGAGCAGGCCAAAGGAATCAGGATCTGGGCCTGCATGGACTTTTCCGACAAAAGAGGCAAAAGACCTGCGATAGTGGTTACCGAGGTCAGTAAAACCGCCCGGAACCGCTCCCTTGAAGCCAGTCTCCCGGCATAGTCCACGGCTTCACCCATTGCCGTATGCAGCTTGACAAAACCCACCAGAAGAATGGAGTCATTCACCACAATGCCGGCCAGGGAAACAAATCCCAGAATACTGGGCATGGAGATATCAAGTCCCATAAACAAATGGCCCCAGATAACGCCAATAAATGCAAAAGGAATGGTCACCATGATCACTAAGGGTTCCTGAAAAGATCTAAACTGGAAACTCAAAAGACAGAACACACCAAAAACACCTATACCAAGAGCCTTTGCCATCCCCCCCATGGAAGTCTTTGTTTCCTTGGCCTGGCCTTGAAGCCCAACTGAAATATCGGGGAATTGTCTTTTCAACTCCGGTATGAATCCGGCCTTCATATCGTTAATAATATCCGCTGCATTGGCAACCCGGGTATCCACATCTCCGGTAACCGTTACGGTCCGCTGGCCATCCACCCGTCTGATCCCGGTATATCCCCTGCTATGGGTAATGGATGCCACGGTATTCAAGGGAATTCTATCCCCACTACCGTTCATGAGATAAAAATTTTCAAGATTGGAAATACTGCGTCTGTCAGAAGCAGCCATCCTGAGATTCACCTCATAGGATTCATCCCGGACAATTATCTCGCTGGCAGTGGTACCGTAAAAGGCATCTCTCAGCTGTTTTGAAACAGTTTTGGCATCAAATCCCCTGGCCTTTGCCCCCTTTTTAAGCTTCACCTGGATTTCAGGCTTGCCCGGCCGCAGATCATCATAAAGATCTGCCACTCCCTCATATGCGTAAAGCCAGTTAATCAGTTTTGTGGAGGCCATTTTCAAATCATTAAGATTATTCCCGGTAAGCCGGATTTCAATGGGAAGCCCGCCCGGGCCGAAAGTGGGTTCTTTATAGGCAATGGTGATAATATCAGGGATATCCCCTGCCAGGGATCTCCATTTATTGATGATATCATCCATGGACCCGGATCTGGTTTCTGCGTTTAAAAGGTCCAGGGAAACCGTGGCCACATGAGGGCCGGTTTCTTTGGCATCCGCATTGGTGTTATACAGCACACTGATATGTTCCACCAGGTCTACCCTGCCCGGCTGTAAGGGAGATAAGGCAGCATTCATCCTTTGCGCCGCCTTTACAATCTTGTCCACGTAATATTCGGTTCTTTCCAGGGGAGTTCCCTGGGGAAATAGAATCCGGGCCTGGAGCACCTCTCCTTCCATTTCAGGGAAGGCTCGAATTTTTAAATACCCGCCAACAATCATGGAAATGGAGGCAATAAAGGTAAAAATGACCAAACCGATAAATAAATACCTGAACTTGACAGCCACATCCACAAGTCGGCCAAGGAACTTTTCCCTTACCCAGGCAAGACCTGCCTCAATTTTCTGTCGAAACATATTCTTAGGCCTGCCTGCAGGATTCCCTGCCAGGGAATGGGACAAATGATTGGGAAGAATGAAAAAGGCCTCTACAAGGCTCACGGTAAGGGACAGGATCAGGATCACGGGAATCACGTAAAGCACTTTTCCAATATCCCCTTTCATGCTCAAGGCCAGTGCCCCAAAAATGAACAAAGTGGTCAAAAATGAAGAAAATACACCCGCTGCCACTTCGGATATACCGTCTACAACAGCCGCAAAGGATTTTTTTCCCTTCTCAAGGTGGGCGGCAATATTTTCAGCGATCACAATGGCATCATCCATGAGAAGGCCAAGCCCGATCAGAAGGCCGACCATGGACAGCATGTTCAGGGACAGCCCCAGATGTTTCATAAAAAAAAAGGTTAAAAGAAAAGTAACCGGCAGGCCCATGGCCACCCAGAAGGAAAAAGAAAAAGAGAAAAACAGCAGCATGGCAAAAAATACAAGAATTAGCCCCTGGATTCCATTCTTGGCCAGCATTTGAAGCCGGTCCCGGACCACCTTGGACACATTCTGGGTAATGGTAAAAGAAATGCCTGAAGGGGCTCTCATCTGCTCCTCTGCCAGAAAGGCTGTCACGGCATCCAGAATTCTTAAGGCATCCTCGGATTTGGTTTTGTTGATCTGAAGCAGCCCGGCCCGTTTCCCGTCAAACAGAATTTTATCTTCATCTTTCATAAAACGATCCGATATTTTGGCAATCTCCCCAAGTCTGATTTCTGCACCTGTTTCCCCGGATACCACAATGAGGTCCTCCAGGGCATACAGGGTTTTTCTTTCTTCGGAAAACCGGATCAGGATG
>Ga0164315_10001209_pt1 | contig 19344 bp, 17 predicted proteins | sample GuaBasSedimGuay6_FD_113737 | JGI IMG/M metagenome (GOLD analysis project Ga0164315, IMG submission 113737) | Subseafloor sediment microbial communities from Guaymas Basin, Gulf of California, Mexico - Guay6, Core 4569-2, 0-3 cm | ecosystem: Environmental > Aquatic > Marine > Hydrothermal vents... | reverse complement strand
TTACATCCTTGCGTTAAAGGGTAACCAGGGATATCTGAAAGAAGATGTCCAGAACACTTTCCTAAGGCAACAACCGGACTCCACCAATGAAACCGTTGAAAAAGGCCATGGCAGAATAGAGACAAGAAAATGCGAGGTAATCAATAAACTGGATTTCCTTGATGAAAAAGAACAATGGGCTGGACTGAAAAGCCTTGCACGCGTTACTGCAAAAAGAGAGATCAATGGTAAGCAGTCATCTGAGGAGCGATTATACATCAGTAGTGTTGAATCAGATGCGAAAAGCTTTAACACGTTCATCCGCCAACACTGGGGAGTAGAGAACTCGCTGCATTGGACGCTTGATGTTACCTTCAGGGAGGATGCCCAAAGAAAAAGAAATGGTCATGCGGCAAGTAACTACGCACTGGTGGAAAAGATTGCTCTAAATCTGTTGAAGATCGAGGACTCCAAGAATATGAGCATTAAAAGTAAGCGGTTAGTGGCTGCCTGGGATAATGAGTTCCTGCTAAAAGTCCTTAGAATTTAAATGCGTTGACCCTGGGGATGCAAATCCCTGAACATGGCTTATTTGCGCTTCTTTTGGCAACAACGTATCACGACTCTCAAACAGCCTGTCAAAAACTAAAACCCTTCATGCTACGTTTTACTTTAAAAATTTAACTTTACAATTCACTTTAAAACCCATAGTAAATGAAGATAGCTGTTGTTGGCACAGGTTATGTCGGGCTGGTTTCCGGGACCTGCTTTGCAGAGACCGGAATTACTGTAATATGTGTGGATATTGATCAGGAGAAAATCGACAACCTGAAAAAGGTCATCATACCCATCTATGAGCCCGGACTTGATAATATGGTAAAAAGTAATGTGGATAAAGGCCTTTTATTCTTCAGTACCAATCTAGAAGAGAGTATTGTGGATTGCGATGCAGTTTTTATCGCGGTGGGTACCCCTCCCGATGAAGATGGTAGTGCCGACCTTCAGTATGTACTTTCAGTCGCTGATGAAATAGGAAAATACATGCAGGATTACCTGGTTATAGCCACAAAGAGTACGGTACCCATAAAAACTGCGGAGAAAGTAAGGCAAAAAGTTTCTGAGGCGTTGAAAAAGAGGGGTTCTGATCTGGAATTTGATGTGGCCTCCAATCCTGAATTCTTAAAGGAAGGAGCAGCCATTAATGATTTCCTTAAACCCGACCGCATTGTAATCGGAACCGATTCTGTTCGGGCTGAAAAGCTTATGAAACGACTCTACAAACCTTTTCTTCTGAATGGTCATCCCATTGTTTTTATGGATATTACTTCAGCAGAGATGACCAAGTATGCAGCCAATTCCATGCTCGCTACGAAGATCAGCTTTATGAACGATATTGCCAATTTATGTGAGGTGGTGGGTGCCGATGTGAATATGGTCAGAAGGGGAATTGGCAGTGATACCCGAATAGGCAACAAATTTATCTATCCCGGAGCGGGATATGGAGGGAGCTGCTTTCCCAAAGACGTAAAAGCTCTGATTAAAACCGGGGATGAATATGGCCGTTCACTGGAGATTTTGAAAGCTGTAGAGCTGGTCAATGAAAATCAGAAAGCACTTATACCTGCCAAGGTGAAAGCATACTTTGGCAATGAGTTAAAAGGTAAAAAGCTTGGAATCTGGGGATTGTCATTCAAACCCCAGACAGATGATATGAGAGAAGCTCCTTCGTTGAGGATCATCGAGGAGTTGCTAAAGGAGGGGGTGGAGGTTCGCGCTTATGATCCGGTAGCCATGGAAGAAGCCAAAAGAAGGCTGGGTGACTCCATTGAATATTGTAATGATAAATACGAGGCATTGATCGATTGTGACGGGTTAATAGTGGTCACTGAATGGTCCGAATTCAGGATCCTTAATTTCAAGGTACTTGAAAAACTGATGAAAGAGAAAGTGATTTTCGACGGTAGAAATATCTATGATGCAGAAGAGCTTCAGGAATTTGGATTCACTTATTACAGCATTGGTCGACAGCCTGTTAAGCCATAAAGAGAATGAAACGGATACTAATCACCGGAGGAGCCGGGTTTATTGGATCTCACCTTTGCGATCGATTGCTGGAGGAGGGTAATGAAGTAATTTGCCTGGATAATTACTTTACGGGTGCCAAACGGAATATCATCCACCTGTTGGATAATCCCTATTTTGAATTGATTCGACACGATGTTACCTCTTCTTTTTATGTGGAGGTTGATGAAATATACAACCTGGCGTGCCCTGCATCTCCAATTCATTATCAGTACAATCCCATAAAGACAGTAAAGACTTCGGTCATGGGTGCCATAAATATGCTTGGACTGGCCAAGCGAATAAAAGCCAAGGTGTTGCAGGCGTCCACCAGCGAAGTGTATGGAGACCCGACCATCCATCCCCAACCCGAAACTTACTGGGGAAATGTGAATCCCATTGGTACAAGGTCCTGTTATGATGAAGGGAAACGATGTGCCGAAACTCTTTTTATGGATTATCACCTTCAGAATAGAGTTAGAATTAAGATCATAAGGATCTTCAATACCTATGGACCCAGAATGCACCCCGATGACGGGCGTGTGGTCTCAAACTTTATTGTTCAGGCCCTGCAGGGCAAAGATCTGACCATCTATGGTGATGGTTCACAAACAAGAAGCTTTCAATATGTGGACGATCTGCTTGAAGGCATGGTGCGAATGATGCAGACGGGCGATGAGGTCACCGGTCCAATTAATCTGGGTAATCCAGATGAGTTCACCATACTTAAACTGGCAAAGAAAGTTCTGGAGTTAACCGGTTCCAAATCGAAGCTAATTCAATTACCTCTTCCCCAGGATGATCCTCTGCAACGGAAACCAGTGATAACAGAAGCCAAAATTCATCTAAACGACTGGGAACCTGTTGTGGGCCTGGATGAAGGATTACAAAGAACCATCACCTATTTTGATAATTTGTTAAGCAAGTAGAATGAAAGGTATCATACTAGCAGGTGGAGCAGGAACACGTCTGCATCCCATTACCAAGGCTATCTCCAAACAGATCATTCCGGTCTATGACAAACCCATGATCTATTACCCTTTGTCGGTACTTATGCTGGCCGGCATCAGAGAGATACTTATTATCTCCACCCCTGAAGACCTGCATCTGTATCAGACCCTACTGGACGATGGCAGTCAATTGGGCCTTTCGCTGAGTTACACCATACAACCCTCTCCGGATGGACTGGCTCAGGCATTTCTTTTGGGCGAAAACTTTATTGGAGACGATTCGGTGTGTCTGATCCTGGGAGATAACATATTCTATGGACACGGTTTTTCCAAAACATTGAAGAAGGCCGCTACCCTCGATGATGGAGCTATTGTATTTGGATATTTTGTAAATGATCCAGAACGATACGGGGTAGTAGATTTTGATTCAGAGGGAAAGGTATTGAGCCTTGAAGAGAAGCCTGCCCTACCAAAATCAAATTATGCTGTAACCGGACTCTACTTTTACAGCAATGATGTGATCAGGAAAGCCAAAATCCTTGAACCGTCAGCACGCGGTGAACTTGAAATCACAGATCTGAACAGATTATACCTGGAAGAGGAGCGACTTCAGGTAAGGATCATGGGAAGGGGAATGGCCTGGCTTGATACGGGCACCCAGGAGAGCCTCCTTCAGGCCGCTAATTATATCCATACCATTGAACAGCGCCAGGGATTAAAAATCTCCTGCATAGAAGAAATCGCATACCAGATGAAATTTATTGGAAAATCCCAGCTATTGGAGCTTGCAGAGCAGATGAAGAAAAGCACCTATGGACAATATCTGCTGAGTATTGCAAATGAACGACTCTTTACCTCGGATATTTAACAGGCTGATGCAGATAAGAAAAACTGATATCAAAGGTTTATTTGTCCTGGAACCCAGGGTCTTTAAAGATACACGCGGCTATTTTTTTGAGAGTTTTCATAAACAAAATCTTGAAGATCACGGCATCGATTACAATTTCATCCAGGACAACCAATCCCGATCCTCCTTCGGAGTGGTCAGGGGACTCCATTATCAAAGGTCACCCTGGGCTCAGACCAAGCTAATCAGGGTAATTGAGGGAGTGATTTATGATGTGGCTGTAGATATCCGTGCAGGATCTCCTACCTATGGTCGATGGTATGGCCTTGAGCTTAGTGCTGAGAATTACCTTCAACTGCTTGTACCCGCAGGATTTGCCCATGGATTCTCAGTGCTTTCTGAACATGCAACAGTAAACTACAAATGTGATGCTTACTATAACCCCGCTTCCGAATCGGGTATTCATTGTGCCGATCCCCACCTAAACATCGATTGGAAACTCGATTTAAGCCTGGCCGTGATTTCGGAAAAAGACAGGATTCTACCCCACTTAAAAGACATCTAAATAATTAAATATGAGCAAAGTACTTGTAACAGGAGCAAACGGACAACTTGGGCGTGAAATCAAGAAGATCCGAAACAGTTTCAGACAGATCTATTCATTCACCGATATTGAGGAGTTGGATGTGTCTGATAAAGAGGTCCTGGAAAACTACCTGGCCTCCAATCCAGTAGATTACATCATCAACTGTGCCGCCTATACCGATGTGGATGGAGCCGAAGAGGATGTGGAAAGAGCCATGCAACTCAACCGGGATGTACTGGTCAATTTCAAGAGCTGCCTGGAAAAACACTCTCAAACCCGCATATTTCATATCTCCACCGACTATGTTTTCAATGGCGAACTCACACGTCCTTTGCGAGAGGATGACCGGACCGACCCACTGGGTATGTATGGAATTACCAAACTGGAGGGTGAAAAGGTACTACTGGGTCATCCGCGTGCAGTCATTATGCGGACTTCATGGCTCTTCAGTGTATTTGGAAAAAACTTTGTAAAGAGCATGATCAACCGGATGGACCAGCGGAACGATCTAAGAGTGGTATACGACCAGATAGGTACACCTACATTTGCCGAAGACCTTGCCAGGGCTATTATGCAGATCATCTCCGACGTGGATTCGGGACATTCAGACTTTGTTCCGGGACTCTTCCATTACTCTAACGAAGGAGTTTGCAGCTGGTTTGACCTGGCTGTGGAAGTGTGCCGGTTAATCAATTGTAAAGGGAATGTAATTCCCATCGAATCTCATGAATACCCAACACCCGCAAAAAGGCCTGTTTATTCAGTTCTGAACAAATCCAAGATTAAAGAGGTCTATGGGGTAGAGGTACCTTACTGGAGAGATAGCCTGGAGAAATGCATTAAAAATTTGTTATAACTAAACAACCTTTCATATATGGATAACCAAAGCATACTTTCAGTTGTAAAGGAGAAAGCAGGTGTGTGGCTTGACAGTCCTATCGATGAAGCATCCAAGGATGCCATTCGGAGCATGATGGAAAACAATGAATCAGAGCTGATCGAGAGTTTTTACAAAGACCTTGAATTTGGAACAGGTGGACTGCGTGGCATCATGGGTGTAGGAACAAACCGGATGAATATTTATACGGTTGGGATGGCCACACAGGGCCTGTGCAACTATCTGCTTCAACAGTTTGGAGACAGGGAAGAGATCAGTGTAGCCGTAGCACATGATTGCAGAAATAACAGTCCGTTATTTGCTCAAATTACGGCCCAGATCTGTATAGCCAATGGGATCAAAGCATATCTCTTTAATGAACTCAAGCCCACTCCCGAACTAAGCTTTGCAATCAGAGAGCTGGGATGCCAGAGTGGCGTTGTGGTCACCGCATCGCACAACCCAAAGGAGTACAATGGCTATAAGGTTTACTGGGATGATGGAGGTCAGATTATAAATCCCCATGATATCAATATCATCCAGGAAGTTCAAAATATTAAGTCCATAGCGGAAGTTAAGTTTGACGGTAACAAGGATTCGATCGTTACACTTGGTGAAGAGATGGATGCACTCTATATTGACCAGGTAGTTAAACAATCATTAAATCCCGAACTAATTGAAGCCAATTCAGATGTAAAAATCGTATACACCCCCATACATGGCACCGGCGTAAAAATGGTTCCAAGAGCACTGAAGGCCCTGGGATTTAAGAACATCTACAATGTCCCCGAACAGGATGTGGTGGATGGGAATTTCCCAACTGTGTTATCACCCAATCCAGAAGAATCGGCAGCATTGGATATGGCTCTGAAAAGAGCAGATGAAGTAGGTGCTGATCTGGTGATGGCCACCGATCCGGATGCCGACAGGGTAGGAATAGCAGTCAGAGATGACAAGGGTAAACTTGTTCTCATCAACGGAAACCAGACTGCCGCTCTGCTTACCTACTACCTTCTCTCCCAATGGTCTGAAAAAGGCAAGCTGAAGGGGAAGGAGTACATAGTAAAAACCATCGTCACTACGGAACTAATTGCAGATATGGCCAGGCACTACGAGGTCCCATACGATGATGTGCTTACCGGATTCAAATTCATTGCCGATATCATCAAGAAGAATGAAGATACAATGACCTTCATTGGCGGTGGCGAAGAGAGTTACGGTTTTATGGTAGGAGATTTTGTAAGAGATAAAGATGCAGTAACATCCTGCTCCATTATTGCTGAGCTGGCTGCCTGGGCCAAGAGCCAGGGGAAAAGTGTATACGATATCCTGATGGATATACATCTAAAGTTCTCATTTTATCTCGAATCCCTGATCAATGTGGTTAGAAAAGGAAAGTCGGGTGCGGAGGAGATTCAGGCCATGATGGCAGGTTTCAGGGAAAATCCACCAGAGCTAATCAATGACTCCCGGGTGGTTTGGATTCATGATTACCAGAAGCAGTTGAGTGCTAATAAGATAACGGGAGAAAACAAAAAAATAGATCTGCCTGTATCCAATGTATTGCAATTTCTGCTGGAAGATGGAAGCAAAGTTTCGGTTCGTCCCTCCGGAACTGAACCCAAGATAAAATTCTATTTCAGTGTTTACGAAAAGCTTGAAAGCCGGGAGGCCTACGAGACCACCAGAAGACTGCTGGAGCAGAAAATAGAGAATATGAAGAGAGACCTCAAACTATTGTAATAGAGACTTATGAAATCATACCGAAAAGAATTGTGGTTTAACATCACCAAGCGACGAGAGCTAATAAATATCACACGTGACGTGGATGAGTGCCTACGTGAAAGTGGTATTCGCGAAGGTCTCATACTTTGCAATGCGATGCACATCAGTGCATCAGTGTTTATCAATGACGACGAATCAGGACTGCACCACGATTTCGAGGTGTGGCTGGAGAAACTGGCCCCGGAAAAGCCCCACAGTCAGTACCAGCACAATGGATTTGAAGACAATGCCGATGCCCACCTAAAACGAACCATTATGGGTCGTGAGGTTGTGGTGGCTGTTACCCAGGGAAAAATGGACTTCGGCCCCTGGGAACAGATCTTCTACGGCGAGTTTGATGGCAAACGCCAGAAGAGGGTGTTGGTGAAGATTATCGGGGATTAGAAAAAGAAATTACTTTCCTGATTTTTCTGACATGTATTTCATGGCAGCGTCCATTTCAGCTTTAAATTCCTTAAACTCCATTTGAGAGCCTTGTATTACCATGCTCCAATACCTGGTTTGTGCCCCATGAGCAACTGCTTCTTCGATTTCCGCATCCGTTGCTCCAAATGCTTTTGCTGCTGCAGTATGGAAATAGACGCAATACACGCAGGGTATTTGACTAGCTACAGCTAGTTGTATTAACTCCCGGTATTTTGGCGAAATTGCATTGTCGGGGCTCGCTAATTGCTTAAATGTTTCCCAGGCCCCTGCCAGGGCGTGCTCAGGAAATACTTCAAACATTATAAGAAAGGTTCCATAGGTCTGGGTAATTTCCTTTTTAGCATTTTCGTAAGCCTCATTGTTCTGAGCGGATAATACCAATGTAAGCAGCAACATAGGAATAACCAATTTCACCCTTGTAAGGATGGTCTTGCTAGAATAGTTCATGGAAATGATTTTAAGTGATGATTAGTAAGTGTATTAAATAAATATATAACATTACACCTACCTTTGTCAAGCGTATTATGCTGTATATTAATATTTTAACATATTTTTAACATTACATTAATCCAGTGTCCCAGCTCATATTAAGGCTATTCCATCCAGCGTAAAACTAATTTTGCTTAGTAAATACCATGCATATTTCAGCCTCGATTTTCATTAACGACGATGAATCGGGTCTCCACCATGATTTCGAGGTGTGGCTGGAGAAGCTTGCACCTGAGAAACTTCCTGGAGATAAAGGCAATGGCTTCCTTTTACTGTTTTCAAGGATGAAATGAACCCAGAACCCTGTGAACAGCTCTTTTGCAATGACATAGGACTCATATTCACAAATCGCTTTTATGATGAAAAGATTGTAAGAATCCTCCTTTTTGTCGTAAACTGTTGATATGTTGATCAAAAAAAGTATCTCCTACGCTGAAAAATGAATCTGCTTTTATAAATTTAAGTGCTAATCAATGAAATGATCCTTTCGGCCATGAGGAAAGATTCATCCCTATGATCAAATCTTCCATCCTTCATATTATCCTTCTTTTTACAGTAGCATTCATTTTATCAAGCGATAACCTGAAGGCTCAGACCCATAGAATTCTTCCTCTGGGAAACTCCATAACTGAAGGTATGGGGGAAGAATATATTCCTGAATCTCAGCGCATCTCCTATCGCAATGCCCTTTTTGATAATCTGACGGGCGGGGGTTATAATTTTGATTTTGTGGGTCATAGAAATGCAGGGTATGAATCCCTTTCCGATGCCGATCATGGAGGAATCCCGGGTACCAGGGCACAGTATGTGGCTCGGTTGTTACAGGATGGATATGATGAGAGGTGGAATACCCAGGTAACACCCGGGGGGGAGCCTTACCTGGATGTTTATCCGGCCGATATTATCCTGCTGCATATAGGAACCAACGACATCACCCATGCAGAAGGTTCAAGTGCTGTTGATATGGACAACATTCTGGACATCATAGATGCCTGGGAGCTTTCCAGCGGAACGAAAGTAGTGGTATTTGTAGCCCGCATTATTCAGAGAACCGACAACGCTTCCAACAGTTTAACAACCACACAGCTCAATGACAATGTGGCTTCCATGATTGCAGGAAGAGGGGATCCCAATATTATCATGGTGAATCTGGAAACAGGGGCAGGTATAAATTATAATACCGAATTGCTTGCCGATGGGGTACATCCTGCTCCATCTGCCTACGATAAAATGGGACAGAAATGGTACTCCAGTCTAAATACGTACCTTAGTGCAATCCCTGCTCCACCCGGTGGGCTATCCCTTGGAGGTGAAACGGGTAGTTCTATACAATTGTCATGGGCCGACAACTCTAACAACGAAACCGGATTTGAAATAGAGCGATCAACCACTTCATCAGAAAGCAGCTTTACCCTGATCCATACAACAGGGTCAGGGACCACCTCATACACCGATACTGGTCTGGAAGAAAACACCCGGTACTATTATCGGGTGAGGGCAATCAATGCTGTGGGTCCTTCCCTATACACTCAAATTGAAAGCGCTTTTACCTCCTTAGCCCCCACTGCCCCCACCGGATTGCTGGCAACACCTGTGAATGAGGCAACCATTGGCCTTAGCTGGTCAGATAATACAGCTTCAGAAACAGGATATATCATTGAGCGTTCAGCGCTTTCAGGTATGGGGTTCTCATTGATTTATACCACTTCAGCCAATGTCACCTCTTATGATGATTTGGGACTTGATGAAGGCACTGAATACTTCTACAGGGTACGCGCCACCAATGGAGTGGTTGAATCGGAAGATAGCAATGAGGCCAGCGCAACCACCAACCTGCTTCCCCCCACAGGAATGAAGGCCAGTGTGGTGAATGAAGGCATGATCAGCCTTACCTGGAGTGATCAATCGAATCTTGAAACTGGTTACATAATTGAACGGTCCGAAACTTCTGGATCGGGCTTTTCAGAGGTCCACACCACCGCTGCAAATGCCACCTCTTATACCGATAGCGGTCTCGCCGATGGAAGGAAGTATGTCTACCGTGTGAGGGCCACCAATGGTCAGACAGTTTCATCTTATAGCAATGAATCGGATGCATCCACTGTACTGGCTGCCCCCTCCCAATTATCAGCTACTGCTTTAGATGAGGCAACCATCATCCTCACATGGGCAGATAATTCGGTCAGTGAAACAGGATACATTATTGAGCGTTCGCTAACTTCAGGATCAGGATATGGGGTAATCGATGTGATCCCACCAAACTCAACCTCTTATACAGATAGTGGTTTCAAAGAGGGCGATCAATTCTTCTACCTCATAAGGGCGACCAATGGGGTGACACATTCCGAACCCAGCAATGAGGCGAATTCAACCACAATACTTGCCACGCCTGTCGGGCTAGAGGCTACCGGAGTGGACAAAGCGTCCATCAACCTGATGTGGTCAGATAATTCAGAAACTGAAACCGGATTTATTGTTGAACGGTCGGAGAGCCCAGGTGCCGGTTATACAGAAATACATACCACTGCCGCCAATGAGACTTTCTATTCAGATAAAGGGCTCGCAGATGGAACACAGTACTACTACAGGGTCAGGGCCACCAACGGGGAAGTTTTTTCTGCCTATAGCAATGAGTCAGGTGCAATTACCAATCTGTCGGTCCCCACTGGTATGTCAGCCAGTGCCATAGATGAAGCGAGTATCAACCTGGCGTGGACCGATCACTCGGTTAGTGAAGAGGGATACATCATTGAGCGATCGGGAAGCTCCGAGGCAGGCTTTACAGTGATCGGGACTACCTCAGCAAATGCAGTAGAATATAGAGATACTGACCTCAGAGATGGCTTCCAATACTTCTACCGGGTGCGGGCGACCAATGTTACGGGAAGTTCGGCTTACAGCAATGAGTCAGATGCAATCACTATCCTTGCTGCTCCAACAGGATTATCAGCCATATTGTTAGACAAAGCTTCAGTAAAACTTACATGGACCGACAATTCAGCCAGTGAAACAGGATACATCATTGAGCAATCTGAAAGTTCCGGAACAGGTTTTGCTGAAATCGATGTTGCATTAGCAAATTCTAATTCCTATACGGATGATGGAATCAAAGAGGGAGAATATTTCTTCTATCGGGTCCGCGCCACCAACCAGATAGCTATTTCTGCATATAGCAATGAGGCCGGCTTCCTCCCGAATATGGAATTGACAGACTCACTGTTTTCATTTTATCCAAATCCCAGCAGTGGAAATATTACCATGATTATCAGAAGAGGAGAAGAGAATGACGCCACTTCCTATGTGCGGCTTGCAGATCTTTCAGGCAAGGTTCATTTTATTGAGGAGATAGAGATGACAAACGGTATGCAGGTACAGATGTATGAAATAGAACTCCCACCGACAATCTCCAGTGGAACCTATTTACTTTCAGTGATCACGGGCAACAGCTCCGCTTCTGAGAAATTTATACTGGTCAGAAACGAATAGCCCTCTAAGACAGATTTTTACGGTATTCAGTTGCCAGGTCTTCGAATGAAGTCTTCATTCCTCCATATAAAACCTGGTAAGCGTGAAGAGTTGTAATGTTATTTCCTTCTATTACAATTGGGCCATCCGGGGTAATCCCGATATCCCAACCTATCATAAAAAATTGTTGAAACAATTGATGAAGAGATTTCACCATTTCAATGGACTCCTTATAGTAAGGTATTTGATACTCCTTGAAAACGGTTTTGGTCTGAGGATGTTTGCCCATACTGGTTTGACTGGAAAAATTTTCATGGGTATTTGCATACTCCATCAATACTCCATTATCCCTATGGAAACCAACTATAATATTGCCACTCAGGCTATTATCTACATAACTATCGTTGATCCCCATCCTTAAATAACCCTGGTAATAATGAAAAGTCCGCCCGGTCCTTATGGTAAGCAAACGCAGGGTATTGATACAGGATGGATTCAGGATCTTCATATCATCATGCTGCAATATGCGATCCTGGATCAGATATCTCTGCTTTCCCAGATAGTGCAAAAAATCGGAAACTGAGATCTCCTTTTTATTGAGAAAAAGGCGTTTCTCTTTAACCTCCACCTGGAAGATCATTCTACCCCCAAATCCGTTAACAGCTTTACAAAATCCATCAAAATTGTGCTGCATGAATTCATCACTGGAAATATATCGGTTGGATTCCATTTTCTGGATACCAGTCTGATCAATTAGAAATAAATTATTTGGCGACCTGAAGCCATTACCTTCCAGCGCTTTATAGAAATAGTACTTATCCTCCAGTATGGGGAAATACTCAGGGGAGTTCAACTCTTTTTCAATTCTCTTAAAGAGTGATGATTTCACATAATCGGACGGCTGCCTCCCTTTAAGAAACAGCTCGTAATCGAGATAATAGTTTAACTGACCCCTGTTAGAAACTACCCAGACTAAAATTTCCAGGAATATGATCAGATAAGGCTTGTGTGCCGAATTCGGTATGGACCGAATACGAGCTACAGCGTTTTGTATTTTCTTGGGTATCATAAAAATATTGAATTGGTATCAGGCCCCCCAGGCAATGGATGTACGGATGATCTTTGCCGGGCTACCGGCCAGAATCACATGGCTTTCTGGAATAACCTTATTAATCATTGAGTTTGCAGACAATACAACCATATCCCCAAGCTGAGTCCCTTTCTGTACCAGGCAGTGGTTCCCTATCCAGCAATTGTTCCCAAACTTTATTTTTTTATCGGGATTGAGATGATTTGAATCGGAATCAAATACCTTATGAAAGTCCGTATCAATAATCTGAGTATCCCATGCGATTCGACAATCTGCTCCAAACTCAATGGATTTGTAACAGACAATTACGCTTCCCGAAGAGATTCTGAAATTATTTCCAAGTATTAATGTGGCGTTATCACCTACAATGATTTTAGCTCCATATTTGATTACTGCATACCCCTCAAAAATAACCCTTCCCGAGTTTTCCCATACCGGACGATTGTGTTTCATATCATAGATCCCAATCTCCTCGGTTCCAATTCGGATCATCCCAGGCCGCCTGATCCCAAAAATCTGAATGGAACCTTTAACTCGCTTCAATTTGGTATTTCTACTAAGAAAAACAGGTAAACGGAGGGCCTCCCTAAAAGGCAGGTAATATAAATTGAAATAGATGGTCTTCCAATTAAAGTATATAAGAAAACATCTGAGAATTTCTGAGAATCTCATTTCTACAAAAAAAAATTATACTCACGCTCATTTATACTAAACTGTTATACTCATTTACATTAGGTTTTGTTTCATAACCTCTTGTCAATTCCCCCTTTATTGGCCTTTATGAACTATTTAGTAGATTCTGTCACCCATAGAGAAGTTGTTCCTCAATTTATCCCGGGACAAACTGTTTAGCCAGGTTAACCAGGTAGAGATGTTCGGAGGCCCTGGTAAATGCAGTGTAGAGCCACCTGAGGTAGTCCATCGATAACATTTCATCTGTGAAAAAGCCCTGGTCCAGGAATACGGATTTCCATTGTCCCCCCTGCGCCTTGTGACAGGTAACCGCATAGGCAAACTTTACCTGTAGAGCATTATAATAGGGATCTGAAGCAATCTTATCAGAAACCTGCTTTCGGTTTACTGCATTTGGGTAGTCCTCAGCCACTGAATTATAGAGTGTTCTTTGCTGTTCATAGTTTAAGGAGGGGGCATCCAGATCGATCACATCCAGAAGTACCTTTACTTCCATTTCCAGATCACCATGATCGGGCAAAACGATCCTGAGGTTGGAAAATCTGTGTCCATGCACTTCCTCTGATTGGAGTATTTTTTCTACCCGGACGATATCTCCATTGGCAATAAAGTCAACCCGGTTCTCTTCATCCTTCCAGAAGTAATTATTCTTCACCACCATCAGGAGATCGCCGGGTGATATCTGCTCTTCCCTCCAGAGGATTTGGCTCCTGATCCCCTGGTTGAAACGGTTGGCCCTTTTATTGGACCTCGTAACCACAATGGTCTCTCCAGCTCCAAACTGATCGTAGCTCGCTCCGATGGCTTCCAACAGATCGGCCCCGTCTATCATAGTAACATCGCCAAATGAATCAAAGTCAAAATTGGGATATCCTTCAATGCTCTCTGTAATCAGGTTTCTGATGGAGGTGGCATTTCGAAGGATTCCCGAGTCCTGGGTCTGGCGAACCACATCGGTCATTTCTATCTCTTTCACCTGGTATCCAAAACTTTCCAGTCTGGAACGATTTAAGGCCGGACTAATCTCAAGTCCCACAGGAGGAAGCTGAGCCGTATCCCCTGCCAGGATCAACCTGCATTGGGAACCCAACTCGACATAGTCTAGCAGATCCCTGAGAAGATCCCCTGAACCAAAGAATGAATCGGCAGAACGATCGCCAATCATGGACGCCTCATCCACAATAAAATAGGTGTGCTTATGCAGGTTGCGGTCCAACACAAACTCACCCAATCCGTCCCTGCCAGATTTCTGCCGGTAAATCTTCTTATGAATGGTCCATGCTGGCTGATGGGTATAGGCACTAAGCACTTTAGCAGCACGACCTGTTGGAGCAAGCAGGACATACTTTTGCTTCAACGTTCCCAGTGTTTTCACCAGGCTGTTAATCAGCGTGGTTTTACCTGTCCCTGCATATCCCCTGATAAGCATTATTTCCGAATAATTATCAGAGGCCAGGAAATCGCCCAATTCTCCAATCAAATCTGACTGCCCGGCGGTAGGCTGAAACTCAAGATTTTCGAATAATTGCTGACTGATAAAATTACTTAGCATCCTTTTGAGTTAATGCGCAATTAATAATGCATAACCAGGCAAAATTTAGTCTTTCTCAGCGTATATTATGTAATGACGTTTGTGAAATAATCTCAATATCGACCTAAATCCTATTTTGTAACTCCATGCCGTCCACATCTCAGAATCTTTAATCGTCCATCCAGTGCGTTCCAGCAGAGCATCGAATTGCTTCTTTTCAAACTCATGGTAGTGACGATCCAGCTTTTCATCGGGCCAATATGCACTAGCAAACCATAATTTAAGTGGTACAGACGCGATCAGCTTACCGCTCGCCTCATTCAGTATATTAAATGGCGCGAACATATGCTCAAAAATTTCTAATGCTATGATAAAATCATACTGATGCACCACATTATAATTAACATCTAAATCTTGCCCTGTCGTATTTTCTACATCAAACTCTTTTAACCGGGCTGTCAGTTTGTTCGGAACGCCAAGATCAAGGATGGCATCATCAGTGATATGCCTCCCGATAAACTTAATCGTCCTATCAATCCTTCTTTCGTCACTATTTCGCATATTTTTCAAAAGCTCGTTATATTTATTTACCACTCACGTAATTATTCATTCTATCGGAATTACTTTACCGGTATTCAAATCAATGCGCAATTAAAAATATTTAATTTATTTTTTTTGTTAAATTTGTAAGCAAACGTATAAAGCATTCCCCATGAGAAGAGCTATTCAAATTCTATTTGTTTTAATAATCATTGTATTAGGGTATCTGATTGTTGAAAGCATTATGGAGCCTATTCGGTTTTACCAGGATGTCGCACAAAGAGAGAATGCTACTAAAGACCGACTGATTGACATCAGGGAAGCTCAAAAGGCCTATAAAGATATTCATAAAATGTATACAAGCAGCTTTGATACCCTAATTGCATTTCTGGATACCGGTTCATTCGAAGTGATAAAAGCCATTGGTGAAATACCTGAAGAGTGGTTGGAAGATATGGGATTTGAAAAAGCAAGGGTAAAGGCTCTGAAAGAGGGTGTCATCAGTCGTGAAACTACAAAAGTGCCTGTGATAGACTCGCTCTTTGGCGTGGGGTATGCAATAGACTCCCTTCGCTATGTGCCCTATACAGAGGATGTATTGTTCAAAATGGAAGCAGGAGAAATCTTAACTACCTCCAACCTGACCGTACAGGTTGTGGAAGTATCCGTTTTATATGATTATCTACTCAACGGCATGGATCGGCAGCTTATTGTGAACTATAAAGATGAACGGATGAAAATGGTTGGTTTTGAGGGAGTGAAATTTGGATCTCTGGAAGAGGGAACCCTTACCGGAAACTGGGAATAGTTTCTCTGACATAGATGCAGGCAGATGGTATAATATCGAATACTATTTCTCAGGATATTAGACTGAAAGGCCATCAATCCATTCGTTTAGCTGCGGATGGATTTTCTATTTTAGTTTCAGACGCCAGTTACAAACCTGTTTTCCTCAAGCAGTTTACATTCGATTCTTCCATCCAGAAGGACCAGTTTCCTGCCCAGTGTGGCAGAATCCTGGAGGAATACCAGTTGCTCTCTTTTGAAGGAGAAACTGTTCTTATTATGGATACACTGGCAGTAACAGTCGTTCCGAAACAGTTCTTTAACGAATCCCAGAGTCGTGCCCTGCTCGAAAAGGCATGTAGCCTGAAAGATACCGACCAGGTGCATCATCGTTTTATTAAGGCCCGGAAAATTTTCCTGACTTATGCGGTTTCAAAGGAGATAGAAGCGCTGAAAGAGCGGTTCATCGGCGATGTGAAAATTATTCATGCTTCAGAGTGTCTGCTCTCATTAGCCGACCAGGTAAAGTCCAGCGATCATCAACGTGGGGTAATGGTTGCCGATGTTCAGCCTTTTTCTCTGAATATTCTTGTAATTCAAGAAGATCAGATAAAGCTACTCAACAGTTATACACTGACTGATCCAGCAGATTTCATCTATCATGCCCTGAATACCATGAACCAGTTAGGCCTCAACAGAGAATCCATTCCCATATATCTCTCTGGTATCATACATGAAGAACATGAACTATTTGGTCTCCTGGGGAAATATATTAGGCAGGTGACCACTACACCTTACTACCTGGAAGAGCTGACCAAAGTACAGATACTTCAGTATATGGTCGTATCAGAAGCAAGCAAGTGCGCATAATCAGCGGGATATACAGAGGCATACGGATTCGTCCTCCCAAGAGCTTCAAGGCCAGACCCACAACGGACTTTGCCAAAGAGAACCTGTTTAATATTCTTATTCATTCTTATCAATTGGACGGAATGGAAGTTTTGGATCTATTTTCCGGAACCGGGAGCATCAGCTATGAATTTGCTTCAAGAGGAGTAAAGTCGGTGGTTGCTCTTGAGATGGTGCAACCCCACTTCAAATTCATTCTGGATACATGTAGAAAAATGGAAATGGATCAGGTCACAGCCATCAGGGGAGATGCCTTCAGGTACCTTAAGAAACCTTATCAGTCCTTTGATATAATCTTTGCCGACCCCCCGTACGATCATCCCAGGCTTGCAGAACTTCCCGACCTGGTTATGTCAACAAAGATCCTGCATGATGAGGGTCTGTTTATTCTGGAGCATCCTTCGCAATATTCCTTTACAGCACACCCCCATTACTCTCAGCAAAGAAAGTACGGGGGTGTGAATTTTACCCTGTTTACTAAAAACGCCTCTTAGTCCACAGTAATCAATTTGTTTCGGCCCTTGAGTGTGCCACCTTCATACCACTGTATCATATAGATCCCACGATTCAAGCTACTTACCTCCACCTGGTAGATCTGGTAACCTTTCGGGACATTCTCGTTGTGAACAACGCGTCCATTCATATCGATGATCTCCAACCTCCCATCCTGTTGGGCAGGCCTGCCCAGGTTCACATTTACAACATTCCTGGCCGGATTGGGATAGATAAAGAGTGATTCCACCATAGCTGCTGTTCTCTTGGTCCCTACCTGTGGAGTTTTATAGGAAGTCGCTGCCTGGAGGATCTCGTTGGTGTTGCGGTTCAGAACAAAAGCAACTACTCCCAGATCGTCCGTATCTTCAACAAAAGGCAGATAGGTCCAATCATTCTCCCTGATCTCATCATAGCCCAATCTCCAGTTATCCCCCAGCAATTTTCCCGCAGGAGTTGGAAGCATATCCAGTACTACATTTCTGAACTCGCTATCGCCATTCTCCCCGGTATACTGGGTTACTGAAGTTTCAAACACGACCACATACAACTGAATATTATCGTCATACCGATCCACGTCACAGGTAACCATAGTGGTAGCTTCCAGTCCTCCTTCCATCCAATTCACTTCCAGATCCACATCAAATACAGGTTTCTGAAGCGACAGTTGCATCACCTGATCAATCTCGAGTGTCGATTTCAGCTCTGAGAAATCGAATCTGTCCTCTTCAACCACACCCCCATTTAACACTGCATAGGGTACCGATGGGATCCCGTAGTTGAAGGAACGGACAGAAGATGATAAAGGACTATTCTCATTCATGGGATCGTAACCCGGGATATTCATATGATATTGTATATCAATTACATCTCCGGAATTCTCCTTCACAAAGGAATCAATTATATCATCCGCATTCATGGAGGCCGCATCGGAAGAATTTGTAAAATGCTCGATGACTGTCATCTTTGTCCGCTGTGTAATGGAAACATTATCAAATGCAAATCCCTGATTTCCTATTCCTTCGCGGCCATTGGATCCAAGCGCGATCCTGAAGGTCACATTTGGAACCTGTGCAACCATATTCAGATCATGAGCTACAGATACCCAATCCTGGTCGGGATTGAATACATCCAGACTCCAGCCTGTTGAACTTCCTCCTGGTTCATTGGAGATCACTGAGCTGTTATACCATTCAATACCGGATGCGATTTCTCCTACGGTTTTCCAACCCTCGTTCTTGCTCACCTGGTACTGCAATACTGCACCGTCCCTCTCAGGAACAAAGCTCCGCATGATATCCATACTGATCATGGGCTTCTTAATGCCGGAAAAATCAAAGCAAAGGCTCTGCAGCCAGGAATCCTCATGGTAATCAATCACATCACCAGGAAGTTGAGTGAACCAGGCATTGTCACCTGTAACCTGCTGGAAGCCATCGAAATCAGGTATATTCCAACTCCAGCTCGCTGTTTGGTCATTTGATTGAATAGTCCAACCACCATCATTCAGATCAAAGGCCTCACTATAAGCCTCTTTACTTAACTGAATGGTCTCTCTCAGGGATAATTGAGCCGAGGTACTATCGGAACATCCCATATCTGTAATGGTCACCAATTCGACCAGGTAGTTACCTGCTGAACCAAACTGGTATGTGATGGATTCATTGCCGGAGCTCGATACAATCTCATCCATCAAGAGTCCATCAGCAGTTTTAAATCGCCAGATCAATGAGTCGATGGTTGAAGCCCCTGAAACCGACTGGTCGATAAATTCCACTCCTGAATCATCGGTATAGCAGTCGCTCAACCATGTGAAATCGGCTGACACCCTGTTTCCA